>Ga0065178_100183_pt1 | contig 75350 bp, 74 predicted proteins | sample FECB22metaG_FD_59210 | JGI IMG/M metagenome (GOLD analysis project Ga0065178, IMG submission 59210) | Cyanobacterial communities from the Joint Genome Institute, California, USA - FECB-22 (version 2) (version 2) | ecosystem: Environmental > Aquatic > Thermal springs > Hot (42-90C) > Microbial...
GCCGACATAGCCGACCTCGGTGAACTTGGTGGCCTCGACCTTGAGGAACGGCGCGTTGGCAAGCTTGGCGAGGCGGCGAGCGATCTCGGTCTTGCCGCAGCCGGTCGGGCCGATCATCAGGATGTTCTTGGGCAGCACCTCTTCGCGCAACGCCTCGGGCAGCTGCAGGCGGCGCCAGCGGTTGCGCAGCGCTATGGCGACGGCGCGCTTGGCGTCCTGCTGGCCGACGATGTGCTTGTCGAGCTCGGAGACGATCTCGCGCGGGGAAAAGTCGTTGCTCATGTCACTCAGAGTTTCTCGATGACGAGGTTGTGGTTGGTGTAGACGCAGATGTCGGCGGCGATATCCATCGCCTTGCGGGCGATCGCTTCGGCATCCAGGCCGTCCACATCGATGAGTGCACGCGCCGCGGCCAGCGCATAGTTGCCGCCCGAGCCGATGGCGATGATGCCGCCTTCCGGCTCCAGCACGTCGCCCGAGCCCGACAGCAGCAGCGAGACGTCCTTGTCGGCCACCGCCATCATCGCCTCCAGCCGGCGCAGGTAGCGGTCGGTGCGCCAGTCCTTGGCGAGCTCGATGCAGGCCCGCAGCAGCTGGCCGGGATGACGCTCCAGTTTGCTCTCGAGGCGCTCGAACAGGGTGAAGGCATCGGCCGTCGAGCCGGCAAAGCCCGAGACGATCTGGCCGTTGCCCAGCCGGCGCACCTTCTTGGCGTTGCCCTTGACGATGGTCTGCCCCATCGAGACCTGGCCGTCGCCCGCCATTACCACCTGGCCCCCCTTGCGGACGGAAAGAATGGTCGTGGCGTGCCAGCCCGGCCCGGAGGAAGTTTCGGATTGTGGGGACATGGCCCCGTAAATAGTCATTCGCGGCAGCAAATCAATCGCAAGCAGCAGACCCCTTCACGTGCCGTGCTAACGTCCGGGCATGAACGACCACCCTGTCATCGTTATCGGTGCCGGCATTATCGGCACCGCGACCGCCCGCGCCCTGCAGCGCGAGGGCCATGCCGTCACGCTGGTCGACAGCGGCGAGCCGGGTCGCGCCACCTCCTATGGCAATGCGGGCTTCATCGCCATCGACCACCTCCTGCCGCTCGCCCGCCCCTCGACGCTGCGGCGCGTGCCGCAGATGCTGATGGATCGCAACGGACCGCTCACCGTGCATCGGCCCAGCATCCCCGCCCTGCTGCCCTGGATGGCCCGCTTTGCGCTCGCCGCCTACAGCCAGGCCGAGCTCAAGAAGGGCGTCGATTCCTTCGTGCCGCTGATGGCCGAGGCCAATGTCTCCTGGAAGGCGGAGATCCAGGCCTCGGGGCTGGGCGAGCTCTTCAAGGCCAAGGGCGCGCTCTACGTCTACGAAAGCGAGGCGGGCTTCGCCGGCGGCGAGGAAGAACGCGCGCTGCAGAAGGCCAAGGGCATGGCGTTCGAGATTCTCGACGGTAACCGCGCGCGCGAGATGGCGCCGGGGCTCACCGATCGCATCGTGCGCGGCGTCTATTATCCCGATGGCATGCACACCATCAATCCGTACCGCGTGGTGGCGATGCTGGCTGAGCGCTTCGCCGCCGACGGCGGCAGCGTCCTGCGCAGCCGCGTGCGCGGCTTCGGCCGCGACGGCAATCGCGTGACCTCGGTCGAGACGACCGACCAAAGCCTGTTCGCCAAGGCCGTGGTGATCGCCGCCGGCCGCGCCTCGAGCGAGCTGACGCGGCTGCTGGGCTTCAACGCACCGCTGGTGTCTGAGCGCGGCTATCACGTCATGCTGGCGCCCGACAATGTGCGCTTCGACCTGCCGGTGAGCCTGGCCGAGCGCGGCTTCGTCGTCACGCCCATGCAGGAGGGCTTGCGCCTGGCCGGGACCGTCGAGCTTGCCGCGCCGCATCAGCCGCCGTCGTGGCATCGCGCCGATCTCCTGGTGCGGCATCTCAAGGACGTTCTCCCCGGCGTCGGCGGCACCGAGCAGAGCCGCTGGATCGGCGAACGGCCAAGCCTGCCCGACTTCCGACCCGCGATCGGCCGCGCGCCGCGCCTCGCCAACGTCTATTGCGGATACGGCCATCAGCACGTCGGTCTCACGCTCGCCACCGCGACCGGCCGGCTGATCGCACGCCAGATGGCTGGCGAGGAGTTGCCGGAGGCATTGCAGCCCTGCGATCCCGGCAGGTTCGGTTAGGTTGCGCCGTTACGGCGGCGGGACTAGCGTTTGCGGGCTAATCTGGTGCATCGACGACCCCAGGAGGCCGGCATGAGTTCTCATCGCAGCCCCGCAGAAGTTCGTTCCAGCTTAAAGCATCCCATCATCGACGCCGACGGCCACTGGATCGAGTACAATCCGGTGTTCGCCGAACGCATGCGCAAGGTCGCGGGCGACAAGGCGGGCGACGGCTTCCTCGCCTCGCAGCGCCGCATCCCCGATGCGCTCAAGCTCTCGATCGCCGAGCGCAAGCAGCGCGGCATCGCCATGGAGGGCTATTGGAGCCGCCAGACCACCAACACGCGCGACCGCGCCACGGCGATGATGCCGCGCATGCTGTACGACCGGCTCACCGAGCTCGGCATCGATTTCGGAGTGATCTATCCCACTGCCGGCCTCAGCATCCCGCGCATCCCCGACGACGAGACCAGGCGCGCCGTGATACGTGGCTTCAACATCGTCACCCATGAATACTTCGCCAAGCTCAGCGACCGGCTGACGCCGGCGGCGGTGATCCCGATGTACACGCCCGAGGAGGCGATCGCCGAGCTGGAGTTCTGCACCAAGGAGCTCGGAGCCAAGGTCGGCATGTTCGGCGGCGGCATCCCGCGCCGCATACCGATGGCCAAGGATCTCGACGCGACGCTCGGCCGCTTCGCCGTCACCTACGACAACCTCGGCATCGACAGCGACCACGACTACGACGCGGTGTGGCAGAAGTGCCGCGAGCTGCGCATCGCCCCCACCTTCCATGCCGGCGGCCGCGGCTTTGGCCTGCGCAACTCGCCCAGCAACTTCACCTTCAACCATATCGGCCACTTCGCCGCCGCTGGCCATTCGATCGCCAAGGGTCTGTTCCTGGGTGGCGTGACGCGGCGCTTCCCGGACCTCAACTTCGCCTTCCTCGAGGGCGGCGTCGGCTGGGGCTGCCAGCTGTTCGCCGACCTGATCGAGCACTGGGAGCGGCGGGGCGCCAAGGGCATCGCTTACATGGATCCCAAGAAACTCGACCGGAAGATGCTCCGAAGCCTGGTCGACAAGTACGGCTACGAGGAGATCGCGGCCGAGCTTGACAAGCGCGACGGTTGGCCCGCCAAGGAGGAGGACGAGGCGACCGGCGGCATGACGGTGCTCGACGACTTCGCGGCCTGCAAGATCACGCGCAAGGAGGACTGGGTCGACCTCTACGCCCGTCCCTACTACTTCGGCTGCGAGGCCGACGATCGCATGAACGTGACGGCCTTCGGCAGGGCCAACCCGTTCGGCGCGCGCATCAACGCCATCTTCAGCTCCGATATCGGCCACTTCGACGTGCCCGACATGCTGAGCCCGGTGCCCGAGGCGTACGAGCTGGTCGAGGACGAGCTGATCACGCCGGAGGATTTCCGCGACTTCACCTTCACCAACGCCGTGCGGCTGTGGGGCCAGCAGAACCCCAGCTTCTTCGAGGGCACGGTGGTGGCCAAGGAAGCGGCCGCCGTGCTGAACGTGGCGCCCGCCAAGGTCGCCGCCGAGTAGGTGCGCCTACTCGATCACGTCGTCAGCGGTGTTCAACATCACGGGCGAAAGCGTAAGACCGAGCGCTTTCGCCGTCCTGAGGTTCAGCACCAATTCGTATTTGGTCGACAGCACGACCGGCAGGTCGGACGGCTTGCCGCCCTTGAGGATGCGGCCGGCATAGACGCCGCCCTGGCGGAAGGTATCGAGCACGCTGCTGCCGTAGCTGATCAGGCCGCCGTCCATTGCGAACTCACGGAACGGATAGATCGCGGGCAGGCCATTGCCGGCGGCCAGCGCGATGATCTGCTTTCGGCGGTTGGTCAGGAAGGCGCCGCTGCCGACGACGAAGGCGCCGACGCGCTCGCGCGCGAAGTTTCCGAACGCCGCGTCGATGTCGGCCGCCGTTCGCACCTGCTGCACGCTGAGCTGCAGGCTGATGCGCCGCGCCATCTCCCGCATGCCCGGCACCTGCGCCACGGCGTCCGGCAGGTTCTGATCGACGAAGAAGCCGACGGCCGTCACACCCGGAACGATCTCGTGCAGAAGGGAGAGCTGCTTGGGCGCGACATCGACGCCGAAGAAGCTCGCCCCCGTGATGTTGCCGCCGGGCCGACCGAGGCTCGCGACGATGCCGGCGCGAACGGGATCGGCGCCGTTGATGAAGACGATGGGAATGGAGGTGGTTGCCTTCTTGGCGGCAAGCGCCGCGGCATCCGTGTAGGTCACCAACACCTCGACCTTGCGGCTCACCAACTCGGCCGCCAGCGCCGGCAAGCGATCGTATTTCTCCTCGGCCCAGCGGCTTTCAATGACGAGGTTGCGGCCGTCCTCGTAGCCGGTTTCGGCGAGACCTTTGTGAAAGAAGGCGATGCGTTGGGCAAACGGTCCAGGCGACACGGCGCTCAGGAAGCCAATCACCGGCTTGGCCTGCGCATGAGGCATGACGGGCGACAGCGCCACACCGCCGACAACCGTCATGAAATCGCGTCGTCGCACAGCCTCCTCACGCTCCATACTGCAGCAGCGTCTCGCCATTGGCCCTGAGCCACGCCCGCGGCTTGGCCATGGGACCGTCGCACAGCGCCTCGGCGAGCGCCCAGAATCGCGGGCTGTGATTGAGATGCACCAGATGGGCGACTTCGTGCGCCACCAGATAGTCCAGGACCTCCGGCGGTGCGAACACCAGGCGCCAGGAAAAAGACAGGCCCCCGTCGGGGCCGCAGCTGCCCCAGCGCGAGCGGCTGTCGCGCACGCTGATGCGCTTGAACGGTCGGCCAGCGCGCTCGGCCTTGGCGTGGACCAGGGGGATCAACCGCGTGCGCAGCTGGCCGGTCAGCCAGTCGCGCAGGCGGCGCGGCAGGTGCTCGACATGGCCCGCGACATGGATCTCGCCAGCCTCGAGCCACACCGTGCCACGCACGTCGCCACGATGGCGGACGCGATGCGGCTCACCGAACAACGGGACCTCGGCGCCGTCGGCGAACGGCCGCCGGGCCGGCAGGCGCTTCAAGCGGGCGGCGATCCAGCCGGCCTGGGTCTCGGCGAAGCCGATTGCGGTCGCCTGGGACATGCGCAAGGGAGCCGTCAGCAGGATGCACCGCCCGGCGACGTCGACCCTGAGCGACACCCGCCGCGCACGGCGACTGCGCACGAACGTGACGGGCAGGGTATCGCCGGCATGAGCAATGGTCAGTTGCTCGGGCTCGGACGCCGCTTTAGGCAGGACGAAGCGCAACACGGTGCCGGACAACGACATGCACCTCATCATACCAGAGCGGAGCCGCTGACGTGACCCTCGATCTTGCGCGGCTGCGCACCGAGACGCCTGGCTGCGCTCATGTCCTGCATCTCAACGCGGCGGGATCGGCGCTGCCCAGCAGGCGCACGCTCGATGCCACGGTGGGCCATCTCGAGCTCGAGGCCGAGATCGGCGGCTACGAGGCGGCGGCGAAGGCGCAGGACGAGCTGGAAGGCTTCTATCCCGCGGTCGCCAGGCTGATCGGCGCCAAGGCCGACGAGATCGCCTTTGTCGAGAACGCCACCCGCGCCTGGGACCTCGCCTTCTACTCCCTCGACTTCAAGCCGGGCGACCGCATCCTGACCTGCGTCAGCGAATACTCGTCGAACTACATCTCCTATCTGCAGATGGCCAAGAAGACGGGGGCTGAGATCGTGGTCGTGCCCGACGACAATTACGGCCAGATCGATCTCGGCGCCCTGGAGCGCGCCATCGACCAGCACACCAAGCTGGTCTCGATCTCGCACGTGCCGACCCAGGGTGGGCTGGTGCAGCCGGCCGAGGCCGTCGGCAAGATCGCCAACGATGCCGGCGTGCTCTATCTGCTCGACGCCTGCCAGTCTGTCGGCCAGTTGCCGGTCGATGTCGCCAAGATCGGCTGCGATTTCCTGTCGGTCACGGGGCGCAAATACATGCGCGGACCGCGCGGCACCGGCTTCCTCTACGCCAAGCGCGCGACGACGAGCCACATCGAGCCGATCCTGCTCGACAACCACGCCGCCAAGTGGACCGACGACAACGCCTACACCGTGCGCGACGATGCGCGTCGCTTCGAGAACTGGGAGCGCTACTTCGCCGGCGTCATCGGGCTCAAGGTCGCCACCGACCAGATCAACGAGCTCGGCATGGACGCAATCTGGGCCCGCCTGCGCGAGCTGGCCGACGGCCTGCGGGCGCGGCTGGCGACGGTGAAGAGGGTCACCCTCACCGACCTCGGCAAGGTGAAGGGCGCGATCGTCACCTTCGCCGTCGACGGCATCGACCACAACGCTCTGAAGGCCAAGCTGCGCGAGCAGGCGATCAACGTCACGGTCTCGACGCAGTTCTCCTCCCGCCTCGACCTCAAGGGCCGCGGGCTACTGAACGTCATGCGCGCCTCGGTGCACGTCTACAATACGGAGGACGAGCTCGACCGCTTCGTGACCGCGCTCGACGCCACTCTGTGACGTCATGCCCCTGATCTCGCCCTTGGCATCCATGCTGAGCCGATGGTGGCGGATCACCTGAAAGAGCAACTACAGCAATTGCCCGGCAAATAGCACCGTCCGCAAAAAAGGCGACGGCGCGTGCCGAAAGTTGCGCTTCATCTCCGCCCCCAACCGGGTATTACATGAGATGGGGCCAAAGGGGGACTTTATGACATCTCACCGTTTCTGGTCGTCGGTGATGCTCGCGGCCGCAGCGGCGCTGGCGGCGCCACCGACCGAGGCGCAATCCATCCTGCGCGTGGCGCCGGAGACCTTGTCGCGCATCCTCGACCCGCACTTCACCACGTCCTTCACCACGCGCGATCTCGGCTACCTGATCTACGACACGCTGTTTGCGGTCGATGACAAGTTCGAGCCCAAGCCGCAGATGGTCGAGAGCTATACGCTCAGCCCCGACAAGCTCACCTATACGTTCGTGCTGCGGCCCGGCCTCAAATGGCACGACGGCCAACCGGTGACGGCGGCCGACTGCGTCGCCTCGATCCGCCGCTGGGCCTCGCGCGACAGCATGGGCCAGATGCTGACCAGGTTCACGGCCTCGCTCGAGGCCGCCGACGCCGGCACCATCAAGCTGGTGCTGAAGGAGCCGCACGGGATGGTGCTCGACAGCCTCGCCAAGGTGGGCGCGCCGGTGCCATTCATGATGCCCGAGCGCATCGCCAAGACGCCAGGCAGCGAGCAGGTGAAGGAGATCCTGGGCTCGGGCCCCTACAAGTTCCGCGCCGACCTGCATGAGCCCGGCGTCAAGATCGTCCTGGAGAAGTTTGCCGACTACAAGCCGCGCAGCGAGCCGCCCAACTGGGCCTCGGGCGCCAAGATCGCCAAGCTCGACCGCGTCGAAATGCTGGGCCTCCCCGACGCCCAGACCCAGGTGAGCGCGCTGCTGCGCGGGGAGGTCGACTACCTTGAGCGTGTACCCGCCGACCTGCTGCCGATCATCGACGCCCAGTCCGCCAAGTCCGGCGCCAAGGCCGAGGTCGTGAGCAAGTTGGGCTTCCAGGCGATCATGCGCATGAACCACCTGCAGCCGCCCTTCGACAACATCAAGGTGCGCCAGGCGATCGCACGGGCGATCGACCGCTCGATGTATGCCGCCGTCGTGGCGGGCGATCCGAGCTTCGCCACGGATTGCGCCGCCGTCTTCGGCTGCGGCATGCCCTACGACAGCAAGGACGGCATTCCCGCCCGAGACATGGCCGCCGCCAAGGCGATGCTGAAAGAGTCGGGCGTCGACATGTCCAAGCCGCTGGTGATGCTGCATGTCGCCAACGCGCCCGGCATCGCGGCCCTCGGAAACGTCACGCGCCAGCTGCTGGTCGATCTCGACTTCAAGGTCGACATGCAGGCGATGGATTTCCAGACCTTCGCCACGCGACGGCTCAACACCAAGCCGGTGAGCGAAGGCGGCTGGAACCTCGCGCACACGACCAATTCGGTACCCGACCAGGGCAATCCGCTCAGCAATCCGTTCCTGGTCGCCACCGGCCATCCGGCTTCGGCCTGGGGTTGGCCGACCGATCCCAGGACCGAGGAATTGCGGCTGAAGTTCGCCACCGCAGCGGACGATGCCCAGCGCAAGGCGATCGCCGGCGAGATCCAGGCCCGGGCCTACGAGCAGGTGCTCTATCTGCCATTGGCGCAGTTCACGACGCCGTCGGCATGGCGCGACAACCTGCAGGGCGTGCTGAAGTCGCCGGTGATGCTGCTCTACAACATCGACAGGAAGTGACGGACATGGCCAAGGCGGTTGCCGACGACTATCTGCGGCGCATTCCCAAGGCCGAGCTGCATTGCCATCTGGCGGGCACGCTCAGGGCGACAACCGTGGCCGAGCTTGCGGCGCGAGCCGGCCTTGCTCTGCCGCGGCCAGCCGACAAGCTCTATCAATGGCCCGATTTCTACGGCTTCCTGGACGTACTGCGGCTCACCGCCCTGGTGCTGCGCACGCCCGAAGATTTCTCGCGCGCCGTCTATGAGTACGTCGAGGACGCCGTCCATGACGGCAACCTCAGGCACGTCGAGTTCTTCTTCAATCCCGACTATTTCTATCCGAATGGCATCGACTATCCCTCGATGGTCGACGGCATGATCGAGGGTATCGAGGCGGCGCGTAAGACGTTCGGGGTGTCGAGCCTGTTGATCTGCTGCATCGACCGCTCGACCAACACGCCGGCGCAAGCAGTCGAGATCACCGAGACCGCGATCGCCCATCGCCGCGATCATGTCGTCGGCATCGGTCTGGACGGCGCCGAGCGCGCCGGGCCGCCCGCCACCTTCGCCGAAGCTTATGCGCTCGCTGCACGAGCCGGCCTACACCGCACGGCCCATTGCTGCGAGGACAACCAGACGCTTACCGAGGCGCCGCCGACCAACTACCTGATCTGCCGCGATGTGCTGAAATGCGACCGCATCGACCACGGTTACAACATGCTGGCATCGGATTTCGTGATGGCCGAAGCGCGGCGCGACGGCATGTACTTCACGCCCTGCGCCTGGACCAGCCTGCTGCACAATCGCCCTCACCGGCCGCAGCGCATCCGACGCATGGTCGAGGCCGGGCTGAACGTCACCATCAACACCGACGATCCGGCGATGTTCGAGACCAATCTCGGCCACGGCTTCACGACCCTGTTCGAGTCGATCGGGTGGGGACCGGACATGGCGCGCCGGTTCAGCCTGAATTCGGTCGAGGGCTCGTGGCTCGACGAAAGTGACAAGAGCGCGCTGCGCCTGGCCTTCCGCCGCGAGATCGCGGCGCTCGACAAGGAATTCGGCTACGAGGCCGCGCCGCCGACGGTATGATCTCTTGCCGGACCGCGGGCCTCCAGGCCCGCTCAAGGATCATGAGGCGGGCCTGGAGGCCCGCGGTCCGGCAAGATTATTCAGCCGCCTGCACACCCACACCGATCGGGCAGCTCACGCCGGTGCCGCCGAGCCCGCAATAGCCGCCAGGGTTCTTGGCGAGATACTGCTGGTGATAGTCCTCGGCGTAGTAGAACGGCGGCGCATCCACGATCTCGGTCGTGATGGCGCTAAAACCTTTCTTGCCGAGCTCGCGCTGGAACATGGCGCGCGAGGCCTCGGCCTTGGCCTTCTGGTCGGCCGAGAAGGTGTAGATGCCGGAGCGGTATTGCGTACCGACGTCGTTGCCTTGGCGCATGCCCTGCGTCGGATCGTGGTTCTCCCAGAACACGCGAAGGATCGCCTCGTACGAGGTCTTCTTGGGGTCGAACCACACCATCACCACCTCGTTGTGGCCGGTGTAGCCCGAGCAGACTTCCTCGTAGGTCGGGTTGGGCGTGAAGCCAGCGGCATAGCCGACTGCCGTGGCATAGACGCCCGGCGCTTCCCAGAACTTGCGCTCCGCGCCCCAGAAGCAGCCCATGCCGAACATCGCCTGCTCCAGGCCTGCCGGGAAGGGCGGCTGGATGCGGTTGCCGTTGACGAAGTGCGTGGCCGGAACGGCGAAGCCGGGTTCCGGTCTCCCCGGCAGGGCCCGGTCGGCGGTCGGCATCTCGGCCTTCTTGCGCAATATCTGCCACATGGCGCGGCTCCACTTGCTTTTGCCCTGCACCAATATGGCCATAGAATGCCGCGGAATCGAGGGGGGAGGCCGTCAGATGCCCGTGTTTTACGTCTGTGCAGGGTTGCTCGGCCTGCTTGCCGTGTCCCTGACGGTGAGTGTCGGCCGCCTGCGCACGCAGAAGAAGATCTATCTCGGCGATGGCGGCGACAAGGACCTGCAGGCGGCCATCCGCGCGCACGGGAATTTCATGGAGTTCGTGCCGCTGTGCCTGGTGCTGATCTATTTCGTGAGCGATTTCTACGGCTACTGGCCGACGGCGATCATGTCCCTTGTCCTGCTGTTGTCTCGCGTGCTGCACGCCGGCGGCATGCTGGGCTTCATCCCGCTCGGCCGCACCATGGGCGCCGCCGGGACGACCTTGCTGCTTGTGGTGGCCTCCGCCCTGATCATCTACTCCGGTTTCAACCTCAAGCAGTACTGAGCGAACGGGTCGCGGCGCGATGGGCGAGCCGGTCACCGTTCCGCTCTGGCTGTTCGCGGCGATCGCCGCCTTCGCCGCCTGGTCGCTGCTCGACCGGCTGCTGATCCCGAGCGGCCGCTGGTTCCTGCGCCGCCGGCTCAATCGCCTGATCGACCGCGTCAACCAGCGGCTGGCCGTCGAGATCAAGCCGTTTCAACTCACCAAGCGCCAGGTCCTGATCGATCGCTTGGTCTATGACCCGCAGGTCGTGGCCGCCGCCAACGATTATGCCCGCGACAACCGCGTGCCGCGCGAAGTGGCGATGGCCGAAGTCCAGCGCTACGCCCGCGAGATCGTGCCGACCTTCAACGCCTACATCTATTTCAGGATCGGCTATTCGATCGCCCGCGCCGTGGCGCGCTTCCTCTATCGCGTGCGGCTGGGCTTCGCCGACGAGCGCACCATGTTGGGCGTGCCGCCCGGAACCACGGTCGTCTTCGTCATGAACCACCGCAGCAACATGGATTATGTGCTGGTGGCCTTCCTGGCGGCCGAGCGCACGGCACTCAGCTACGCCGTCGGCGAATGGGCGCGCATCTGGCCGTTGCAGCAGCTGATCCGCTCAATGGGCGCCTACTTCGTGCGGCGAAATTCCAACAGCCCGATCTATCGCCGGGTGCTCGAGCGTTATGTGCATATGGCAACCGAAGCCGGCGTCGCCCAGGCGATGTATCCCGAAGGCGGGCTGTCGCGCGACGGCCGGTTGCGTGAGCCCAAGCTCGGCCTGTTCGACTACATGCTGAAGTCGTTCGACCCCAAGGGCAGCCACGACATCGTCTTCGTGCCGGTGGCGCTGAACTATGACCGGGTGCTGGAGGATCGCACGCTGCTGCGCTCGCTCGACAAGGACCTGCCGCACGTTGGCGCCTTCGTCGCCGCGCGCACGGCGCTGGCCTTCTGGTTCAATCAGCTCGGCCTGATGCTGCGCGGCCGTTGGTACCGGTTCGGCTATGCCTGCGTGAATTTCGGCGGGCTCATTTCGGCTCGCGACTGGCTGGCCGTCCATGCGGCCGGGTCGGACGGCGACCTGCGTGGCCTCGACAAGGACCAACGCTTCGAGGTCATCGGCCGGCTGGCCCGTGACGTGATGGGCGAGATCGCCCGCCTGGTGCCGGTGCTGCCGGTGTCGCTGATCGCCACCGTGCTGCTGGAAGCGCGGGAGCCGCTGGACGAGCTGGAGCTCAAGGTGCGAGCGTCCGACCTGATGGCGCATTTCGAGGGCCGTGGGGCCAAGCTCTATCTGCCGCGCGGCGACCGGGATTATGCCTTCGACGTCGGCTTGCGCATGCTCGAGCTGCGCCACCTGGTCGAGGAGCCCGAACAGGGGCTGTTCGCGGCGGTGGCCGACGAGCGGCCGGTGCTCGCCTACTACGCCAACGCCATCGCCCATCTGCGTTGACGATGCTGAAGACGCTCTGGAACATCGGCTACTCGGCCGCCACCGGTTTCTTCACCAACCGCCTGTCGACCTCGGCGGCGGCCATGGCGTTCTACACCATGTTCGCCATCGGCCCGATCATGATCTTCTCGATCGCCGTCGCCGAGCCGATCGTCGGCCGCCTGATGGCGCAGGAAGCCGTGTTCGATGCGCTGAGCACCGTGCTGGCGCCCGACCAGCTGCAGAGCATCCGCCGCTTCGCCTCACAGGATCTGTTCAAGGGCGGCGGCATGGCCGCGATCATCGGCGCCGTCGTGCTGGTCTATACCGGCAGCCGCGTCTTCGTGGAGCTGGACGACGGCATCAATGCCATTTGGAGCACGCCCGCCGTGCACCGGCTTCATCCGGTCAGCCCTTTCGCGCCGGTGCTGGCGAGCCTGCAGTCGCGGCTGCTGGCGCTGGTCATGATGATCATCCTGGGCGTGCTGCTGATCGCGGTCATCCTGTCGAGCGTGCTGATCTCGGCCTATGCCGGCGTGCTCGAGCGTTTCCCGGTCCTGGGCGTATGGATCGGGCCCGCGATCTCGGGGTTCGTGCATTACGGGCTCCTCTCGACCTTCTTCACGCTGATCTACAAATGGCTGCCGAGCGGCGGCGTGTCCTGGCGATACGCGCTGATCGGCGGCGCGGTGAATGCGCTCCTGTTCGCCGCCGGCAACCGCGCGCTGGTCTTCTATTTCGAGGTGACCAAGCTCACCTCGGCGTTCGGCGCCACGGCGGGCTTTGCCGCCATCATGGTGTGGATGTACTGGACCGCGCTCACCATCCTGATCGGCGCCCAGGTCGGCCGCTCGACGCGCGACGTCCTGATCCATGAGAGACGCCGCGAGATGGTGGAGGGGGATCTTTAGTCTTGCCGGACCGCGGGCCTCCAAGAATTCAAAACATGGTGGCAAGCACGCGATCCGGCGGCTTGTGGCCGTCGGCGAAGGTCTTGATGTTGATCAGGACCTTCTCGCCCATGTCGATGCGGCCTTCCAGCGTCGCCGAACCCATGTGCGGCAGAAGCACGACGCGCTCCAGTTCGAGCAGCTTGGGATTGACCTGCGGCTCGTGCTCGTAGACGTCGAGGCCGGCGCCCGCCAGCTCGCCCGCCTTCAGCATGCGGACCAACGCGTTCTCGTCGATCACCTCGCCGCGCGCGGTGTTGACGATAATGGCGGTGGGCTTGATCAACTTCAGCCGCCGCGCCGACAGCAAATGGAAGGTCGCCGGCGTGTGCGGGCAATTCACCGACACGATGTCCATGCGGGCCAGCATCTGGTCGAGGCTTTCCCAGTAGGTCGCCTCGAGCTCGCGCTCGATGTCGGGATGGACGCGCTTGCGGTTGTGATAGTGGATGGCAAGCCCGAAGCCGCGGGCGCGCTTGGCCAGCGCCTGGCCGATGCGGCCCATGCCGACGATGCCCATGCGCTTGCCGAGCAGCCGGGCGCCCAGCATCGCGGTCGGGCTCCAGCCGGTCCATTGGTTGGCGCGCACGATGCGCTCGCCTTCGCCCATGCGCCGCGCCGTCGCCAGCACCAACGCCATGGTCATGTCGGCGGTGTCCTCGGTCAGCACGCCCGGCGTGTTGGTGACGGTGATGCCGCGCTGGCGGGCGGTGTCGAGATCGATATGGTCCACGCCGGTGCCGAACGAGGCGATCAGCTTCAGCCTCGGCCCTGCCTGCGACAGCACGCGGCTGTCGATGCGGTCGGTGACCGTGGGCACCAGCACATCGGCCGCCTTCACCGCCTCGACCAGCTGGGCCGAGGTCAAGGGCTTGTCCTCGGCATTCAGCCGAGTGTCGAACAGCTCCATAAGCCGGGTCTCGATCGCATCCGGCAGTTTCCGGGTGACGATCACCAGCGGCTTTTTCTTGGAACTTGTCGGCATGCGTTCGGTACCGGCTGGCGCGTCAGGGGATGAGCCCGATTAGCAATACAAAGCGCGCCTTGTCCAGCCGCCGGGCATATCGCTTTGCGCGACGGAAAAGCACGTTCTTTCAAGTGGTTGTCGCCCAATGCGAAGATTTGAGGTATATAGATCGCGATGGGAATCCGGTGCTCGGTCTCGCTTTGGGCAAGTCTCGCCGCCTTGGCGGCCGTTTGCCTGCCGACTGCCGCCGCTCCGCAGACCGCCAAATCGACGAGCACCCAGCGCATGGGCTCGGGCCTGCCGCTGCCGCGCTTCGCCTCGCTGCGCTCGGATGAGGTCAATGTCCGCACCGGGCCCGGATCGCGCTACCCGGTCGACTGGGTCTTCAAGCGCAAGAGCATGCCGGTGGAGATCGTGGCCGAGTATGAGAATTGGCGGAAAATCCGCGATTGGCAGGGCGCCAGCGGGTGGGTCCATCAGAGCCTGCTGACCGGCAAGAGGTCCTTCATCGTCCCGGCCAAGACGGCCAGCCTCTACAAGACCCCGGCGACATCGGCCGAGGTGGTGGCCAAGCTCGAGCCCGAGGTGATGGGCGAAATCCGCTCCTGCACCGGCGAATGGTGCCGGGTTAAGGTCTCGGGCGTCAGCGGCTGGATCGAACGGACCGGCATGTGGGGCGTCTATAAGTCCGAACCCATCAACTAGCCTGAGGCTGGCGGCCGGCGCGGCCGCCTCGTAGAACGGGGTCATCGTGGCCCACGCAGTCAGTCTCGCCTACACGCGCTCCGACCATATGTCGCCCCTGGCGGTGGCAATGACGACGGTGCTGCACGTCTCGGTCGCGGCCGCACTGTGGTGGATCTCGCCGCTGAACCACATCGACACCTCGCCCGACCCGATCCAGATCACCGTCGAGGTGCCACCGCCGACGCCGCCAGAGACACCGCAGGCGACGCCACAGCCGACTCCCGAACCGCAGCCGACGCCGCCTGCGGCCGCCGCCCAGCCTGTCATGCCCTCGCCACCGCCGCCGTCGCCGCCCATGCGGCTCGGTCTGGCGCCATCGGGTCCCAGTACCGACCCGAAGGCGACGCCGGGGGCGCAGCAGCCATCGCCGCCCCAGCCGAACGCCTCGTCGACGGAGGCCGCCAAGCCGGAACCGGACAAGACGGAGACGCCGAAGACCGAGACACCGAAGGCGGACCCGCCCAAGGTCGAGCAGCGACAGGCGCTTGCCACACCGCCGCCGCCGCCACCGCCGCCCGCCCCCGAGCTCGAGAGGGCCTTGCCGCCGCTCGAGGCGCCGCCGCCGCCGGTGACATCGAACGAAATTCCTCGGCCGGTACCGCCGCCGCCCGCTCCCAAGCCACCACCGCCGCCGGCCCAACATGCGCAGCCCGCGCCGCCACCACCACCACCGCGGCCGCCGCAACAGCAGGGGTTGCAATCCTCGCCGCTGTCGCATCCGCCGCCGCCGCGCACCAACGAGCAGCAACAGGCTGCGCGCCAGGCGCCGGCCTTCGTCAACCCGGCCGACATGGTCGGCACGAAACGGGCTGAGGATCAGTACCTTTGGGGCGTCTCGAACAAGCTCTCACAACACGCACAGTTCGTGCGCAACGTCACCACCGAGCAGGGCAGCGTGGTGCTGCGACTGGTGATCGCGCGTGACGGCCACCTGGTCGACGTCAGCATCAACCGCTCCAGCGGCGTTCCCACCCTGGACAATGTCAGCGTCAACATGGTCCGCCAGGCCGGTCCCTATCAGCCCCTACCCGACTCGCTGGCCGGGGCGACGCACGTCTTCATCCTGCCGCTCTACTTCAAGCGCAACGAATGACGGCCGCGGACGATGACCGACGCGAGCATCGTCCATCCGCGCGTGGCCTCCATGTCGCCGGCTGCCATTGGGCTGGCGATCCTGCTGCACGCCGCGGTCGGCGTGGCGATCTGGTGGCTCTCGCCGCTCCAGCCCACTGAATCGCAGGACGAGCCGATCATGGTGAGCTTCGACAGCTCGCCGTCGAACGTCGGTCTTCAGGAGCCGCAACGTGTCGGCCCACCAGCGGAGTCCATCGCGGCAAATCCGCCCCCGCCTCAGGAGCCGGCGCGCGAGGCGCAGCAACAGCAGGCAATGGCGTCGTCGCAACCGCCGCAGCCGCAAGCCTCGCCGGCGCTTCCTCTCTTCGAGTTCTCCATCCCGCCGGTCCCCGAGCCGCCACCCGCGCCGACGTCGCGCGATTTTCCCAAGCCCTACTCGGCGCCACCGTCGCGGCCCGCGCAACGGACGCTGCCGAACCGGCCACTGCCGCCTGCCCAGCAGCGACCGGCCACCGAAGCGCCGGCTTCAATACCCGCCCCCTTGCCGGGGCCCAATCCCGCCGATCTGATCGCGGGCCAGGGCCGGCAGCGCAACGACTACCTGTCGCGGCTCCATCGCTATCTCGCGCCCTATCGCGACAGAAGCCACCAGGCGCACGGTGCCAATCAGACAGGACAGGTCGTGACGCGGGTAACCCTGGCGCGCGATGGTTCGGTGCTCAATGTCAGTCTCGATTCGTCGAGCGGCCGGCCCGCCATCGATGCCGCCGAGCTGGAAGCCATCCGCAACGCAGCGCCCTTCCCACCGCTGCCGGCGAACATGCCGGGGGATCCAGTCGTGCTCGTGCTGCGGACGACCTACTGACGGTCAGGCGAAGTCGGCCGACAGGGCCTGCCGCACGGCCTGCAGCATCACCGCCATGTGGCCGTAGTTGGGATGATCGAAGCCCACGACGACGTCGCCCGCGCCGCTGCGGAAAGCGGTGATCTGCGCCGGCGCGAAGGCGAAACGGATGAACTGCACCGACGAAGCCTTGCCGTCCTCGCGCGAGCGCTCCTGGTCGCCTTCCGGCACGCCGGGGATCTTGTCGTTGCCGACGCGGATGAAGGCCCGGTCCTCGACGCCGCCCAGGCTGCCGAGCACGCGGGCGCGGCGCAGCGGATCGTCGATCTCGAACATCACGGTCGCCACAAGTTCGCTGCCTTGCGGGATCAGCGGATTGTAGGCGGACAGCTCGTCGGGAATCTGCGCCGGGCCGCCCTTCTCGATGAACAGCATCTCATGCACCTGGTGAAGCATGGTCTCGTAGGATTCGAAGTAGAAGGTCGCGAACGGCCCCACCTCGAGCCGGCGGTTCTTCTTGATCTCGGTGATCTGGCGGCGGCGCTCGGCCCGCACCTTCACGTATTCGGTGAGGGGCAGGATGGCGGACACTTCGATGGCGCGCGGGGTCATGGCTGGTTCACCGTCAATCCATAGGCGAGCGCCATCAACTCGATCGGATGGTTGGCCCGCGAGGGTTTCAGGGTCTGATCGCCCGCGGTGAGCTCCATGACCTGCATCAGGTGATCGGCCGCGAGCGGGCATTCGGAGGCGACGTAGCTCGTGTCGTTCTTGATCGCGGCCTGGGCGGCGGGCTTGCCGACCTTGACCGCCGTCTCGAAGTTCTCGGTGCGGGCGCCCCAGATGCCGCCGTGGCCGCTGCAGCGTTCGATCACGGCGACCCGCGTCTTGGGAACGAGCCGCAGCATCTCGGCGGCCTTGGCGCCCATGTTCTGGGCGCGCGCATGGCAGGCGAGATGGACACTGACGCCGCCCTCGATGGTCTGCAGGCCCTCGGCGAGGCCTTCCTTCTTGGCGATGTCGACGACGTACTCCGAGATGTCGAACGTCGCCTGCGACAGACGATCGACCGCCGGATCCTTTGGCAGGATCAAGGGCCATTCGAACTTGAGCATCAGCGCGCACGAGGGCGTGAGCGCGATGACGTCGTAGCCCTTGTCGACCCAGGGCAGCAGGGCGTCGGTCACCTGACGGGCGGCGTTGGCGACACCCTCTAGGTCACCCAGCTCGAGCTTCGGCATGCCACAGCACGCCGGATAGACGACCTCGGTCTCGACACCGTTCTTGGCCAGCACCGCGCGGGCCGCGGCGCCGATGCCGGTGTTGTTGAAGTTGACGAAACACGTCGCGTAGAGCACGGCCTTGCGCTTGCCGAAGGCGGGCGCTGCCTGGTTGACCTCGACGCCCTCGCGCCGGGCGCGGATCACGAAGGTCTCGCCGGCATATTTCGGCAAGCGTGCGCCGTGGTGGATGCCGGCCCACTTCTCGAGCGCGGGGCGCGTCAGCTTGTTGTGCTCGTCGCTCGCCCAGTTGGCCGGCCCGGCGAGGTACGAGCCCAGCCTGCCGCTGCGGTCGGTGTCGGCGAGCTGCGCCTCGACGAAGTCGATGCCGTTCTTGCGTGCCTGCACGGCGCGATGGCGCAGCATGAGATGCGGAAAATCGAGGGCCCATTCGTGCGGTGGCACGTAGGGGCACTTGGTCATGAAGCACATGTCGCAGAGCGTGCAGGCCTGCTCGACCGTCGCGAAGTCCTCTTTCTTCACGCCGTCGAGCTCGCCGGTCGGGCCATTGTCGATGAGGTCGAACAGGCGCGGGAAGGAATCGCAGAGATTGAAGCAGCGGCGGCAGCCATGACAGATGTCGAAAACGCGCTCCATCTCCTTCTCGAGCGCCTTCTCATCCCAGAACCACGGGTTCTGCCAATCGAGGGCGTGGCGGATGGGGGCTTCGAGACTGCCTTCGCGCATATCGTGGTGCCGTTCTTGTCTGTCAGTAAATAGGACGAAAAAGGGGACCCGTTCGGGTCCCCTTCGTTTCAGCCCGAGGGGCTCGGGCCACAGTCTTAGGCCAACGTGTCGAGCGCCTTCTGGAAGCGGCCGGCGTGGCTCTTCTCGGCCTTGGCGAGCGTCTCGAACCAGTCGGCGACCTCGCCGAAGCCTTCCTCGCGCGCCGTGCGGGCCATGCCCGGATACATGTCGGTGTATTCGTGCGTCTCGCCCGCGATCGCGGCCTTGAGATTGGCCGAGGTCGCGCCGATCGGCAGGCCGGTGGCCGGGTCGCCGCTCACTTCGAGGAACTCGAGATGGCCGTGCGCATGGCCGGTCTCGCCTTCCGCCGTCGAGCGGAACACGGCGGCGACATCGTTGTAGCCTTCGACGTCGGCCTTCTGGGCGAAGTAGAGATACCGGCGGTTCGCCTGGCTCTCGCCCGCGAATGCAGCCTTCAGATTGTCCTCGGTCTTGGATCCCTTGAGGTTCGCCATGGCTCTTTCTCCTTGCTTGCAAAGGCTTGGCGATCGGCACCGGCCGATCAAACGGGACGGATATTGGAAAGCCGACGCGATGGCGTCAAGCTCTTTAGAACAGTTCTAAGAACTGCAAGCGACTCGCAAGTAGCGGCCGCAATTGACGTTTGGGGTGGGTCCTAGCGACGCACGCGCACGATGACGTCGACCCTCGACATGCGAGTGCCTTTGGGCGGCGTCGGCAGGCCGGCGACGGTCACCTTGTCGGACGGGAAGTCGTGCAGCTCGCCGTCGTTCTCGACAAAGAAGTGATGATGATGGCCGATGTTGGTATCGAAGTAGGACCGGCCCGGAGCGACCACGACCTCGCGCAACAGGCCGGCATCGCGGAACTGGTTCAGCGCATTGTAGACGGTGGCCAGCGACACCGGCATGCGCGTGGCGCGCACCTCGGCGTGGAGGCTTTCCGCCGTGACATGGCGGTGCTCGCCCTCGAACAGCAGCCGCGCCAACGCGACCCGCTGGCGGGTCGGGCGCAGCCCGGCCTCGCGCAGGCGAGCCGGAAAGTCGGGACTGGTACCGGGCATTGTTAAGACCATATGTAAGCAGCCGAAAGCGGCCTGAAAAGGGCCGTTTGCCCCCGATTCGGCGGTTTGCGCTAGGCGACGGGCCTCCTTATTCTGGCCGCGATCCCGGATTTTCGGGCGGCGTGGGACGGTGAGCGTGAGCGAAAAGAAGAGCAGCTATACCTTCGAGGACCTGATCGAATGCGCCAAAGGGCGCCTGTTCGGTCCGGGCAATGCGCAGCTGCCGCTGCCGCCCATGCTGATGATCGATCGGATCCTGAAGATCGCCGAGACCGGCGGCAATTTCGGCAAGGGCGAGATCGTGGCCGAGCTCGATATCAAGCCCGACCTCTGGTTCTTCGATTGCCACTTCAAGGGCGACCCGGTGATGCCGGGCTGCCTGCCCCTCGATGCCCTGTGGCAGCTGCTGGGCTTCTTCCTGGGCTGGATGAAGGCGCCGGGCCGCGGCCGCGCCCTGGGCGTGGGCGACGTCAAGTTCACCGGCATGATCGTGCCGACGGTCAAGAAGCTCACCTATCACGTCCACCTGAAGCGCGTGATCCTGCGCAAGCTGGTGCTGGGCATCGCCGACGGCTTCGTGCACGCCGACGGCCAGCAGGTCTTCGAAGTCACCGGCCTCAAGGTCGGCCTGGTGCAGGACGCGGCAGCCATTCCGGCAGCAGCGAGCTGACAACATGAAACGTGTCGTCGTCACCGGACTGGGAGTTGTCTCCTCGATCGGCAACAACGCCGCCGAGGTCACGAAGTCGTTGAAGGACGGCAAGTCCGGCATCGAGTTCGTGCCGCAGTACAAGGAGCTGGGCTTCCGCAGCCAGGTCGCCGGCACGCTCAAGATCAACGTCGACGAGCTGGTCGACCGCCGGCTCCGCCGCTTCATGGGCGACGGCGCGGCCTATGCCTATCTCGCCATGAAGGAGGCGATCGCGGACGCGGGTCTCGGCGAGGCCGAGATCTCCAACGACCGGACCGGCCTGGTCGCGGGTTCGGGCGGACCGACCACCGGCGCCATCGTGCAGTCGGCCATCATCGCCAAGGAAAAGGGCCCCAAGCGCGTCGGGCCGTTCATGGTGCCGCGCGCCATGTCGAGCACGGTCTCGGCCAACCTCGCGACGGCCTACAAGATCAAGGGGCTCTCCTACTCCATCAGCTCGGCCTGCTCGACCTCGGCACACTGCATCGGCAACGCCGTGGAATGCATCCAGCTCGGCAAGGCCGACCGCATGTTCGCGGGCGGCGGCGAGGAGCTCGACTGGACGCTCTCGGTGCTGTTCGACGCCATGGGCGCGATGTCGTCCAAGTACAACGACACGCCGCAGCGGGCGAGTCGCGCCTACGACAAGGACCGCGACGGCTTCGTGATCTCCGGTGGCGGCGGCATCGTGGTGCTGGAGGATCTCGAGGTCGCACGCGCCCGCGGCGCCAAGATCTATGCCGAGGTCGTGGGCTACGGCGCCACCTCCGACGGTGCCGACATGGTGGCACCGTCCGGTGAAGGCGCGGTGCGTTGCATGAAGCTCGCCATCGACGGCTTCCCGGGCGCGGCGCGCCGCAATGCGCCGGTCGACTACATCAACACCCACGGCACCTCGACGCCGGTGGGCGACATCACCGAGCTCGACGCCATCCGCGCCGTCTTCGGCAACAACAAGCTGCCCGCCGTCAGCTCGACCAAGTCGCTGACCGGCCACAGCCAGGGCGCCACCGGGGCGCATGAAGCGATCTACTCGCTGCTGATGCTGAAGGATGATTTCGTCGCCGCCTCGGCCAATGTCGAGACTCCCGATCCCGGCGTCGGCGACTACCCGGTGGCCCGCCAGCGCATCGACAATGCCGGCCTGCACACCGTGATGTCGAACAGCTTCGGCTTCGGCGGCACCAACGCCTGCCTGCTGTTCTCGCGCTACGACACCTGAAGTTGTGGGGTTTTGCTGAAACGCGGGGCAACAATTTGTCATTTTCTATGAACATCCATCCCAACTAAGAAGAGGCATCATGCCCACCGACCGGACCCTCTCGGCCGCCCCCGATGCTTCCGGCGGCGGGTCGGCAAGCCCCTCTACCCACACGCCGTCCAGGGCGGTCGATCTCCCGGAAGTTCCGAAATTGATGGCCGGCAAGCGCGGGCTGGTGATGGGCGTCGCCAACGACCGCTCGATCGCCTGGGGCATCGCCACGGCGCTGCATGCCGCCGGCGCGGAGATGGCCTTCACTTACCAGGGTGCGGCCTTCGGCAAGCGTGTGCTGCCGATGGTCGAGAAGCTGGGGTCGCGTATCGTCGAGGAGGCCGACGTCGAGAACGAGGAGAGCCTCGACCGCTTGTTTGCTCGCCTGAAGTCCGAATGGGGCCGACTCGACTTCGTGGTCCACGCCATCGCCTTCTCCGACAAGGAGGAGCTGAAGGGCCGCTACGTCGACACGACCAAGGCCAACTTCCAGCGCAGCCTCACGATCTCCTGCTACTCCTTCACCGAGATCGCCCGGCGCGCCCTGCCGCTGATGACCGAAGGTGGCAGCCTGATCACGCTCACCTATGAAGGCGCCAAGCGCGTCATGCCGTCGTACAACGTCATGGGCGTGGCCAAGGCGGCCCTCGAGGCGAGCGTACGCTACCTCGCGGCCGATCTCGGCCCGCAGGGTGTGCGCGTGAACGCGATCTCCGCCGGGCCGATGCGCACCTTGGCCGGCGCGGTGATCGGCAGCGCCCGCTATGTCTATCGCGTATCGCGCGAGGCCTCGCCGCTCAGGCGCAACGTCGAGCTGACCGATGTCGGCGGCGCGGGCCTCTACCTGCTGTCGGACCTCAGCGCCGGCGTCACCGGCACGGTCCATTATGTCGATGCGGGATATCACGCCATCGGCATGCCGCCGTCGACGGCCAACGGCCAGAACGGGGAGTGATCTTCGTCTTTGCTGGGAGCGCGCCACTCCGTGGCGCTCTTTGTCGATCCCACAGCCCATGAGCGCCACGGAGTGGCGCGCTCCCGGCAATGAGAAAGCTAACCGACGACGATATCCACCGCGGTGGCGAGCGCGCCGGCCTCGATACCGGACGCGGGCGCGAGCTTCATCTCGACCAGTTCACGCTGGCGCGGATCGTTGATGGCGCGGAACACGCCGTCGCGCTCGTTGCTCGGCTCGCCGGCGATATAGAACTGGCTGGTGAGCAGCTTGCCGGTCGCTGTCGCCACCTTGAAGTGGATATGCGGCGTGCGACCAACGTAAGCGACGGGCTTCAGCGTGCGGAAGCTGTAACGGCCGTCGGTTGCGACCATGCGGCCGTAGCCCTGAAAGGCGGTATCGCGCCGATCGCGGCCGGGCTGGCGCGGATGGTCGTAGATCCCCTGGGCATCGCACTGCCAGATCTCGACCAGCGCGCCCTCGATCGGCTTGCCGTTGAGATCGAGCACGCGGCCTTGCAGATGCAGCACCGTGCCCATCGCCCGCGCCTGCTGGCCGCGCACCTGGACGAGATCGTTGTCCACGTCAGCCGGGAAGGCCGTCGGATAGAACGGTCCCTCGGTCTGCGGCGGCGTGGCGATCGCGCCCGCAGCGTGGGGCGAGCGGAAGGGCAGCAGGCTGGCGCCGGCGCCGGCCAGCAACAGTCTTCGGGAGGTCGGGCTGGTCATCGCCCCAAGTCTACAAGCAAAAACGGCGGCCCGATGGCCGCCGTTTTCGTTACCGTTCAGTAGGTTATTCGCCGGAGGCCCTACTCACCTGCTGCCGGAACAGGCTGCTCCTCGCGGGGCTTCTGCGAGATGTCCTCGCCGGTCTGCTGGTCGACCGCCTTCATGGAGAGGCGGACCTTGCCGCGGTCGTCGACGCCCAGGACCTTGACCTTCACCTGGTCGCCTTCCTTGACCACGTCGGTGACCTTGGCGACGCGACGCGGCGCCAGCTCGGAGATGTGCACCAGGCCGTCGCGCGCGCCCAGGAAGTTCACGAAGGCGCCGAACTCGACGGTCTTCACGACCTTGCCGTTGTAGATCACGCCCACTTCCGGCTCGGCAACGATGCCCTTGATCCAGTCGATCGCGGCCTGGCCCTGCTTGGCGTCGACCGCGGCGACCTTGATGGTGCCGTCGTCCTCGATGTCGATCTTGGTGCCGGTGGTCTCGGTGATCTCGCGGATCACCTTGCCGCCGGTGCCGATCACTTCGCGGATCTTGTCCTTGGGGATGGTGAACTGGGTGATGCGCGGTGCGTTCTGACTGACAGAGTCGCGCGCGCCGCCCAGGCCCTTGGCCATCTCGCCCAGGATGTGGAGGCGGCCGTCCTTCGCCTGGCCCAGCGCCACCTTCATGATCTCCTCGGTAATCGAGGTGATCTTGATGTCCATCTGCAGCGCGGTGATGCCGCGCTCGGTGCCGGCGACCTTGAAGTCCATGTCGCCGAGGTGATCCTCATCGCCCAGGATGTCCGACAGGACGGCGAAGCGGTCGCCTTCCTTGATCAGGCCCATGGCGATGCCCGCCACCGAACGGTCCATCGGCACGCCGGCATCCATCAGCGACAGCGAACCGCCGCAGACCGAGGCCATCGAAGAGGAGCCGTTGCTCTCGGTGATCTCCGACACGATGCGGATCGTGTAGGGGAACTTGTCCTTGCCCGGCAGCAGCGGGCGCAGGGCGCGCCAGGCGAGCTTGCCATGGCCGATCTCGCGACGGCCGGGCGAGCCCATGCGACGGACCTCGCCGACCGCGTAGGGAGGCATGTTGTAGTGCATCATGAAGCTCTCGCGGTACTCGCCCTCGAGCGCGTCGATGATCTGCTCGTCCTGGCCGGTACCGAGCGTCGCCACGACCAGCGCCTGGGTCTCGCCGCGGGTGAACAGCGAAGAGCCGTGGGCGCGCGGCAGCACGCCGACCTCGGCAACGATCGGACGCACGGTCTTGGTGTCGCGGCCGTCGATGCGCTTGCCGGTGTCGAGGATGGCGCCGCGCACGACCTCGGCCTCGAGATTGCCGAACTGCTCGCCGAACACGGCGAGTGCCGCCTCATCGCCCTCGAACAGGGCCTTGGCTTCGGTCTTCACCGCGCCGACCTTGGCCTGGCGGGCGAGCTTCTGGGTCTCGGCATAGGCCTCGACCATCTTGCCGCGCATCTCGGCCTTCAGACGATCGGCCACTGTCTTGGCCACCTCCGGCGGCTCGGTGAGCGGCAGCGGCTCCTTGGCGGCGTGCTCGGCCAGCTGGATGATGGCGTCGATCACCGGCTGGAAGGAGCGATGGCCTTCCATCACGGCCGACAGCATCGTCGCCTCGTCGAGCTCCTTGGCCTGCGATTCGACCATCAGCACGCCTTCTTGGGTGCCGGCGACGACGAGATCGAGGTCGCTCTTCTCGGTCTGCTCGAGCGTCGGGTTGATCACATACTTGCCGTCGATGTAGCCGACGCGGGCCGCACCGATCGGGCCGAGGAAGGGCGCTCCGCTGATCGTCAGCGCGGCCGATGTGGCGACCATGGACACGATGTCGGGATCGTTCTCCATGTCGTGCGCCAGCGTGGTGATCACGACCAGCGTCTCGTTCTTGTAGTTCTCGTGGAACAGCGGCCGGATGGGGCGGTCGATCAGGCGCGAGGTCAGCACCTCCTTCTCCGACGGCCGGCCTTCACGCTTGAAGAAGCCGCCCGGGATCTTGCCGGCGGCGAATGCCTTCTCCTGGTAGTTCACCGTCAGCGGGAAGAAATCGAGGCCGGGCTTCGGCTTCTTCTCGAACACCACGGTGGCGAGAACAGTCGTGCCGCCGTAGGTCGCCAACACCGCGCCGTCGGCCTGGCGCGCGATCTTGCCGGTCTCGAGGATCAGTTTGCGGCCGGCCCAGTCCAGTTCCTTGCGGAACACTTGAAACATATCACTCATATCCATCTTCCTTTCCTACACGGCGTTCGCCCCCGTCTGGCGACAGCCGCCCACCGATGCCCTTGCATCGGCAGGACCGGGTCGGGCCTTTGCTCTCGCCCCTGCCCTCCCGGTTACTTCGAAAGTCGCGTCAGCCGGCCGAACTGATACGGGGACCGGACGACGCGACGCGAAAAGGCCCCTATCCATCCGCGGATGGAAGCGGGGCCGTGAACTCAACGACGCAGACCCAGGCGCTCGATCAGTGTGTCGTAGCGCTTGTTGTCCTTGGCCTTGAGGTAGTCGAGCAGCCGGCGGCGCTGGCCGACGAGCTTCAGCAGACCGCGGCGCGAATGGTGATCCTTCGCGTGGCCCTTGAAGTGCTCGGTGAGATTGGCAATGCGTTCGCTCAGGATCGCGACCTGGACTTCCGGCGAACCGGTGTCACCCTCGGCCTGGGCATACGACTTGATCAGCTCCGCCTTGCGGACGGCTGTGATCGACATCGGGACTCTCCATCGACTTAAAGGTTGAAGACGCGTACCGGCTTGAGAGCGACGCCGTCGGAACGGACCAGCGCTACGAGCCTGCTGCCAGCTTCGGCGCGAACCAATGCGCCAGAGGGCGGTACGTCCCGGGTCAAGAGCACAGGCTGGCCTTGGCGCAGCCGGTCCGCTTGGGCCTCCGTCAGGGCCAGCGCCGGGATGTCGTCCAGCGCGGTCTCGACGGGGGCCAGGGCCCCGAGAAGCGCGGGAATATGCCCGAGGGCCTCCAGTTTGGAAAGCGAAATGGCCGCCTCTTCCCGGAACGGCCCGGCGGCGGTCCGACGCAGGAAACTGAGGTGTCCGACGGTCCCCAGGGCCTGCGCCAGGTCGCGGCCGAGGGACCGGATGTAGGTACCCTTGCCGCAGGAGACCACGAAATCTGCATGGTCCGCGTCGGGGCGGCCGGTCAGGTCCAGGCGCTCGATCAGGACCTTGCGGGGCTTCAGGTCGACCGTCTCGCCAGCCCGGGCCAAGTCATAGGCCCGCTTGCCCTCGACCTTCAGGGCCGAGAAGGCGGGCGGGACTTGGCTGATCTCGCCGATGAAGGCGGGCAGTGCCACCCGGATGGCCTGGTCATCGGGCCGCATATCGCTGGTCGCGGTGACCTCGCCTTCGAGGTCTTCGGTCGAGCGCGCCTCGCCGAAGCAGAGCGTGAAGCGGTACTCCTTGCGGCCATCCATCACGAACGGCACGGTCTTGGTCGCTTCGCCCAGCGCGATCGGCAGCACGCCACTGGCCAGCGGATCGAGCGTGCCACCGTGGCCCGCTTTCTGGGCGCCGAACAGGCGCCGTACCTTGCTCACCGCCGGCGTCGAGCCCAGGCCGACCGGCTTGTCGAGCACGACCCAGCCGTCGATCTTCTCGCCTTTGCGTTTGCCCATGGTCGCCGCGCGACCTCAGTCGTCCTTGATGTCGCGCGCCACGTCGGGGCGGCGCAGCAGGGCGCCGATGCGGTCGGCCTCGTCGAAAGTGCGGTCGACCTGAAAACGGATCTCCGGCGCATAGCGCAGCCCCGCCTTCTCGCCGACGCGGGCGCGGAACCAGGGAGCGGCACGGCGCATGGCGGCGAGCAGTCGCGTCTCGTCCTGGCCGCCCAGCGGCATCACGAAGGCCGTGGCACTACGCAGGTCGGGACTGACATCGACAGCGGTGACGGTGATCGAGGCCTCGCGCAGTTCGGGATCGCGCATGTCGCCACGCTCCAGCAGCTCGGCCAGCAGATGGCGCAGCTCCTCGCCGACCCTGAGCTGGCGCTGGCTCGGGCCTTTCTTGTCGCGCTCGGACGGGCGACGGCGGGTCATCTGGATTCTCCTTCTCTCTTCCTCCCTGCGCACAGCGCGGGGAGGTGTCGCCGTCTTACGGCGACGGAGGGGTCATGGGCACCACACGGTTGCCTTTGACCCCTCCGCCCGCTGCGCGGGCACCTCCCCAGCGCGGACCCCGCGCTGGGGAGGAAACTTGACTACAACGTCGGCTGGACTTCCTCGACGTCGAAGCATTCGATGACGTCGCCGACCTTGATGTCGTCGTAGTTCTCGAACGCCATGCCGCACTCGAAGCCGTGCTGCACCTCGCGCACCTCGTCCTTGAAGCGGCGCAGGGTCTTCAACGTGCCTTCGTGGACCACCACGTTGTCGCGCAGCAGACGCACCTTGGCGCCGCGCTTGACGTTGCCTTCAGTGACCATGCAGCCGGCCACGTTGCCGACCTTGGTGATGCGGAAGACCTCGCGGATCTGCGCATTGCCGATGAAGGTCTCCTTGTAGGTCGGGTCGAGCAGGCCGACCATCAGCGCCTGGATGTCCTCAGTCACCTTGTAGATAATCGAGTAGTAGCGGATGTCGACCTTGTCGCGCTTGGCGATCTCGCGGGCCTGCGGGTTGGCGCGGACGTTGAAGCCGATGATCAGCGCGCCCGACGCCTTGGCGAGCGTCAAGTCGGCCTCGCTGATGCCGCCGACGCCGGAGTAGATCACGCGGGTCGCCACCTTCTCGGTGGAGAGCCGCTGCAGCGCGCCGGCCAGCGCTTCCGCCGAGCCCTGCACGTCCGCCTTGATCAGCACCGGCAGCTCCTTAGCCGTGCCCTCGCGGATGCCCTTGATCATCTCCTCAAGGGTGCCGCGGCCGCCCGCGGCGCGGGCAAGCTGGGCCTGCCGGTCGCGACGCGCACGGAAGTCCGCGACCTCGCGGGCACGCGCCTCGCTCTCCATGACATGGAACTCGTCACCCGCCTGCGGCGTGCCGTCGAGGCCCAGGATCTCGACCGGGAAGGCCGGACCCGCGCTCTCGACCGCATTGCCGCGGTCGTCGATCAGTCGGCGGACGCGGCCCCATACGGCGCCGGCGACCAGCACGTCGCCGACCTTGAGCGTGCCGCGCTGGACGAGCACGGTCGCCACCGAGCCACGGCCCGGATCGAGCTGGGCCTCGACCACGACGCCATCGGCCGGGCGGTCGGGATTGGCCCTGAGCTCGAGCACCTCGGCCTGCAGCAGAATCGCTTCCTCGAGCTTGTCGAGGTTGGTCTTCTTGGTAGCCGAGACCTCGATCGACTGGACGTCGCCGCCCAGCTGCTCGACCTGGATCTCGTCCTGCAGCAGCTCGGTGCGCACTCGGCTGGGATCGGCGCCGGCCTTATCCATCTTGTTGATGGCGATGATCATCGGGACGTTCGCCGCCTTGGCGTGGGCGATCGCCTCCTTGGTTTGCGGCATGACGCCGTCGTCGGCCGCCACCACCAGCACCACGATGTCCGTCACCTTGGCGCCGCGGGCGCGCATGGCGGTGAAGGCCTCGTGGCCCGGCGTGTCGAGGAAGGTGATCTTCTGGCTCGACGGCAGGGTCACTTGATAAGCGCCGATATGCTGGGTGATGCCACCCGCCTCGTGCGCCGCCACGTCGGTGGCGCGCAGCGCATCGAGCAGCGAGGTCTTGCCGTGATCGACGTGGCCCATGATGGTGACCACGGGCGGCCGCGGCAGCAGCTGCTCGGGCGAATCGACGGCTTCGGCCAGGCCGGTCTCGACGTCGCCCTCGGCGACGCGCTTGGGCCGGTGACCCATCTCGGTCACCACCAGCTCAGCGGTGTCGGGATCGATAGCCTGGTTGATGGTCGCCATCACGCCCATGCGCATCAGTGTCTTCACGACGTCGGCGCTGCGCTCGGACATGCGCTGGGCCAGCTCCTGGACCGTGATGGTCTCGGGGATCGTGACCTCGCGATAGACCTTCTGCTGCGGCACGTCGTTGGCATGCTCGCGACGGCGCTCGCGCTCCAGGCGGCGGCGCTGCTGCGCCACCGACCGGCTGCGGAAGTCGTTCTCGCCCTCGACCGCACGGCCGACATCGACCTTGTCCGATCGGCGCTTGGGCGCCTCGCGGCGCGCGCCCGGCGGCTGCGGCAGGCGCTTGTTGACGACCGGCCGCATCGGCGTCGATGGCGGACGGCGAAAGGCGTCGGCACCCTGCGGCGCACCGCCGGGGCCGGCGGGACGGCGCACCGGCGCGGACGGCGCCGGCGCGGTGGCCGGACGCGGCGGACCCGCGTCGATCTCCTGCGCCTGACGCACCATCGTCTCTTGAGCTGGAGCCACCGCCGCCTGGTCGAGGCGCTTCTGGACCAGAGCGTCAGCCTTGCGCTTGACCTCTTCCTCGGCCTTCTTGCGCGCGTCTTCCGCGGCCAGCCGCTTCTTGTGCTCCTCGTCGGCCTTGCGACGCGACTCTTCCTCCTGGGCGCGACGGGCCGCTTCCTGGGCCGCGCGCTGGCGGGCCTGTTCGGCGTCGCGATTGGCGTCGACCAGGGCGCGGGCGCGCGCTTCCTTCTCTTCTTCCGTCAGCGTCCGCAGCACGGCGCCGCCGGAACGGGCATCAGCGGCCGGCGGACGCGGCGGTGTCGGCCGCGCCGTCGTCGCGGCGCCACCACGCAGGTTGAGGGTGCGACCGGTCGGCGCCGCCGGCGCGGCAGGTGCCGCCGCCGGGGCAGGCGCTGGAGCCGCCGCCGCCGGCGCGCTCGGCGCGGGCGGCCGCTTCACCGGCTTCTTGACCTCGACCGTGACCGCGCGCGTGCGTCCATGGCTGAACTTCTGGCGCACCTGCGTGGCGTCGCTCGCGCCCTTCGCACCCGCGCCCGTGCGCGCGGTCGTCGAAAGCGTGAGCGGCTTGGTCGGCTTGGTCTGTTCTTTCTGTTCCGTCATATTTGTTGTTGTCCTTGGTCCGTTCCGGCCCGTCAACTGCCCGTCCAAATGCTCGTCAATTATTCGTCCGATAGCCGCGCCAGCGCGCGGCGCCTGCCTCGATCCGCTCGATGAAGGCGCCGCCCGCATCGTCGCGGGCGACCGCCACATAGACCGCCTGCTCGCGGCCGAAGATGCCGCCCAGCGCGGCCGCATCGCCCAGCCGGGCGATCGGCAGGCCGCTTGCCCGAAGCTTGGCCAGACCGTCGCCGTCAGCCTCGTCGGCCACGACCAGCAGGCCGGCCCGACGCTGGCCGACCATCTGCTCGACCTTCACAAACCCCGCGACGGCCCGGCCGGCGCGGCGCGCCCGGCCGAGATCGGCCAGCGCCCGCTCCAGAAGCAGCCGCTCGACCCGGTCGCTCAAGTCGGCGGCGGCCTTTACCGAAGCCCCTGTCGCGTTCCTGGCTGCCCTGGCGAACACGTTCTTCGCCACCGCCCGCTCGACCGCCGCCCGTTCCGCCTTCACCCAAAGCCCACGCCCCGGCAGTCGCCGCGCCAGGTCGGGCACGACGTCGCCGTCGGGCCCGACCACGAAGCGGATCATCCGCTCGGGCGCGCCCGTTTCCCCGGTCGCAATACAGGTGCGTTGCGGACCGTCGGTCGGCGGAGCCTGGGGTTCGGCTCGGGTCATGGCGATGGCGAAAGCCAAGTGTGGCGGTCTCCTCTTCCTAGGCCTTGGCCGCTTCGGCGGCCGCGGCATCCTCGGCAGCGAACCAGTGCTCGCGCGCCTTCATGATGATGGCGTTGGCGGTATCGTTATCCATGGCGCTCTCGCCCACGATCTCGCGCAGCTCGTCGGAGGCGAGGTCGGCGAGGTCGTCGCGCGTCTTCACGCCCTTCTCGCCCAGCGCCACCAGCATCGGCAGCGTGAGCCCCTCGGTCGTGCGCACGTCCTCGTCGACGCCGAGCTCTTCCAGGCGGGCGCCAAGCTCGGCGTCGCGCTTCTCGATGTACTCGCGGGCGCGGCGCTGCAGCTCGGTGGCGATCTCCTCGTCGAAGCCCTCGACCGTGGCGAGGTCCTCGACCGCGGACTCGGCCACGTCCTCAACCATGGCATAGCCTTCGGCCACCAGGAGATGGGCAATCACGTCGTCGACATCAAGCGTGGCCTTGAACAGCTCGGTACGCTCGCGCGTCTCCTTCTGGCGGCGTTCGCTCTCCTCGGTCTCGGTCATGATGTCGATCTCCCAGCCGGTGAGCTGCGAGGCGAGCTTCACGTTCTGGCCGCGGCGGCCGATGGCGAGGCTCAGCTGGTCGTCGGGCACGACCACCTCGGTCTTGTGCTTCTCCTCGTCCATCAGCACCTTGCTGACCTCGGCCGGCGCCAGCGCATTGACGATGAAGTTCGCGGTGTCGGCCGACCACGGGATGATGTCGACCTTCTCGCCCTGCAGCTCCTGCACGACGGCCTGCACGCGGCTGCCGCGCATGCCGACGCAGGCGCCGATCGGATCGATGGCGCTGTCGTGGCTCAGCACCGCAATCTTGGCGCGGCTGCCGGGATCGCGGGCGACCGCCTTGATCTCGATGATGTTGTCGTAGATCTCCGGCACTTCCTGCATGAACAGCTTGGCCATGAACTGCGGATGGCTGCGCGACAGGAAGATCTGCGGGCCGCGCGGCTCCTCGCGCACGTCGAAGATGTAGGCGCGCACGCGGTCGTTCACGCGCAGCGATTCGCGCGGGATGGTCTCGTCGCGGCGGATCACGCCTTCGGCGCGCTGCAGGTCGACGGTGATGTTGCCGTAGTCGACGCGCTTCACCACGCCCGACACGATCTCACCCACGCGATCCTTGAATTCCTCGTACTGACGCTTGCGCTCGCTCTCGCGCATGCGCTGGGTGATGACCTGCTTGGCGGTCTGGGCGGCGACGCGGCCGAAATCGATCGGCGGCAGCTCGTCGGTCAGGAAGTCGCCGACCTGCGCTTCGGGATTGCGCCGTTGCGCCTCGGCGAGCGCCACCTGGACGTTCTCGTTCTCGATCGGGTCGGCCACCTGCATGTAGCGCAGCAGCTTGATCTCGCCCGTCTTGCGGTCGATCTCGGCGCGGATGTCGTGCTCCAGGCCGTACTTGGCGCGGCCCGCCTTCTGGATGGCCTGCTCCATCGCCTCGAGCACTTCCTCGCGCTCGATGCCCTTCTCGCGGGCGACCATGTCGGCCACCTGCAGCATCTCAAGACGCGGGATATCGGCAGTCGTTGCCATTGTCTTGTCCCTCTCTTCGATTCCCTAACTAGTGAGCTTGACCCGCCCCTTCCTGGGCGAGCCGGTGTTCTTCGATCAACGCGTCGGTCATTTCGAGCTTGGCCTTGGACACGACGCCGAGCGGCAGCGCCGCCTCCTTGCCGTCGTCCAAACGCAGCCGCACCACGCCGTCGCTCAACCCCAGCAGCGTGCCTTTGAAACGGCGACGCCCCTCGATCGGCTCGGCAGTCTCCACGCGCGCGAGATGTCCCGCCCAACGCGTGTAGTCCTTGGGCCGCGTCAGCGGCCGGTCGATGCCGGGCGAGCTCACCTCCAGGGTGTAGGCGCCCGGGATCGGATCCTCGACATCGAGTACCGCCGAGAGCGCGCGCGAAAGCGTGGCGCAGGCCTCGACATCCATCGGCCCGCCATTTGAGGGCTCGATCATGATCTGCAAGGTCCCGCCCTTGCTCATGGCGACGCGAACGACCTCGTAGCCCATGCCGACCACGGTCGGGGACACGATATCTTCGATACGGCGCAGCAATTCGGTCACGCGGGTCTTGATCTCGACGGTATGGGCCGGCGGGCTGGCCACAAAGAGAGGCCACAAATGAAAAGAGCGGGTTTTTGGCCCACTCTTTTTGTTTGGTTCGTCCCGCGAACCCGATGAGGATGGCGCGGATATAGGCGCAGTCGGGCCAAAGAGCAAGAGAATCCGGCAGGTTTTATGGCCCCCGACCTCACTTCTTCTATTAGTAGTGGTGGCGCCGAAGGGTAGTGATCCTGACATTTTTATTTATATGTCCCGGCTTCATTTATATGTAGCGGCGCAGCGCCGGCAGGGCCTGCTCGACGCAGGCGCGGCCCTCCTCGATCGCCTCGGCCGCTCGGTTGAATTCCATCAGGCCGATGGTCCTGAGGCGCGGCACTAGCATGACATGCGGCGGCTCGCCGGCGAGCCGCGTGCGGGTGATGTGGTCCTGCATGATGTTGATGGCGCTGGCCAGCACGTCGAAGTAGCCCGGCGCCGGCTCGCCGGGCGACGGCGCCTCGCCTTCCACGGGCACGCGACGGCCGGGCAGCGGCAGCTGGCCGATCATCCGCCGCAGCACCTCGCCCGAGACCATCGACGGCCGGGTCACCTCCGGCGGCTCGGGCTCGGTATAGCGGCGGCCCACCAGCTCACCGTTCAGGTTGACGGCGATGACCACATCCGCACCGAGCGCCCGGCAGACCGACACCGGCACCGGATTGGAGAGCCCGCCATCGAGCAGCCATTTGCCGTCGACGCGCGTCGGGCTGAAGATTCCCGGTAGCGCGATCGAGGCGCGCACCGCGTCGTGGATCGGCCCGGTCTGCAGCCAGATCTCGCGCCCGGTGGCGAGGTCCGTCGCCACGGCGGCGTACTGCGTGGCGTAGCTCTCGATGGGTGCGTTGATGCCCAGGTCGCGCAAGAAGGCCACGATCTGCCGGCCGGTCACCAGGCCGCCACCGGTCAGGCGAAAGTCCGTGAGGCGCACGATCTTGCGCCAGGTCGCGGCCTCCGCCCATTGCCGGAGCTCGGCCAGGCGACCCGCGACGTGCGCCGCGCCGACCAGCGCGCCGATCGAGGCGCCGCAGACGATGTCAGGAACGATTCCGGCCTCGGTCAGCGCGTCGATGACGCCGATATGGGCCCAGCCGCGGGCCGAGCCGCTGCCGAGAGCGAGTCCGATACGAGGGCGGGTCATGCAGGATACATGCGCGAGTTTATGAGCCTATAATATAATCACTGAATCGTGGGTTGGTGGTCGGGCAACGTCGACGAAGCCGACCTGTTACAATGCCGCGGCTCAGTGGAGGGAAGGCCATGGACAATATGAGGGAACGCATCAGTCGCGTGATGGCCGAGCAATTTCGGGTGCCGACTGAAAGGATCACCGAGGCCGCCAGCCTCGATTCCGATCTGGGCGCGACCAGCCTCGACCGCGTCGAGGTGGTGATGTCGTTGGAGGACGAGTTCGCGATCGATATCTCCGACGATCAGGCGGCGGAGCTGCACACGGTCGGCGACGTGCTGGCCTGCGTGTCGGCCAACGTGGCCCGCATGAGGCCGCCAGCCGCACCGCCCGCCTAGAGCATGATGGGTCCAGCTGGAATCAGCTGGATCCATCACGCCTCCTGCAACGCGATATCCCATTCCGCTCTAGTCGGCGCGTCGCCTCAGGCGAAGGAAGGTTGGCGTGCCGGCGATCTTCTTCTTCTCATAGCGTGTCGCCGGCCAGTCGGGCGGCCGCGATCGCCAGTCGGCCGGGCGCTCGGCCAGCCAGTCGAAGGCAGGATGCGTGCAGGCGTGCTCGAGCATCCACTGCAGATAGCTCGGGTCGTCCGTCGCGAGCCTCAGCTCGGCGCCGGCAATCATCAATTCGGCCAACCGGTCCAGCGTCTCGCGCTGCACGAAGCGCCGCTTGTGATGTCGCGTCTTGGGCCAGGGATCGGGGAACAGCACGAACACGCGGGCGAGGCAGCGCGCGGGCAGCGCCGCCATGAGCAGGCGTGCATCGTCGGTGAACAGCCGGATGTTGCCGACGCCGACGCGCTCGATATGCGCCAGGCATTTGGCGACGCCGTTGAGATAGGGCTCGCAGCCGATCAGGCCGACATCGGGATGCTGCTCGGCCTGCCACACCAAATGCTCGCCGGCGCCGAAGCCCACCTCCAGCCATACACCGTCCGACGGCAAGCGGCCGCCGAACGCTGCGGCAAGGTCGATCTTCGCGGGCGCTTCCGGCACGGCGAGCGCGAGGCAAGGCAACAGCGTGTCGAGCAGCGACTGCTGCCCGGCGCGCAGCTTCTTGCCCCGACGACGACCGTGCAGCGTGCGTCGACGGGTTGCTTCCATGAAGGCCTTACATCACCACGTCGATCAGGTACGGGCCCTTCTGCGACATGGCGTAGGTGAGCTGCTTGGTGAGCTCCTCGAGGTCGTGCGCCTTGGCGGCCGGCACGCCCATGCCCTTGGCCAGCATGGTGAACTCGAGCGTCGGCCGGTCGAGCGTCAGCATGTCGATGGCGCGCGGGCCGGGATTGGCGGCACCGACATCGGCGAGCTGGCTGTACAGGATCTTGTAGTTGCGGTTGGAGAAGATCATCACGCAGACGTCGAGGTTCTCGCGCGCCATCGTCCATAGCGCCTGGATCGTGTACATCGCCGAGCCGTCGCCGATCATGGCGATGACCTTGCGATCGGGGCAGGCGACGGCCGCGCCGACCGCGACCGGCGCGCCGAAGCCGATCGAGCCGCCCATGTTGTTCAGCCAATCGTGCGGCGGCGCGCCCACGCTGAAGGGGAAGAAGCCGCGGCCGGTCGTGACCGATTCGTCGACGACGATCGCACCCTCCGGCAAGGTCGAGCCGAGCGCCTGGCCGAGACCATCGAGCGTGAACTTGCCGCTCGGACGCTCCGGCCGCTTGGGTTGGGCGACGGCGGGCTTCTCGTTCATCGCGTCGAGCTCGGCGGCCAGCGCCTCGAGCGAGCCGATCGGATCGCCGTCAACCGGGCAGAGCGTCGTCACCTCGCAGCCCTCGGGCACCAGGACGCTGGGCTTGCCGGGATAGGCGAAGAACGCCGCCGGCGCCTTGGCGCCGACCAGGATCATCTGCTTGGTGCCCTTCAACTGCTCCTGCGCCGTCTCGACGACGAAGTGCAGGCGCAGCACGGGCACGCGGCCAGCGCCGCGCTCGATGCGCGCCGTGCCGCCCGCCGCCTGCACCTTGCAGCCGGTCTTGGCGGCGATCTTGCCGGTGAGCTCGAGGCCGCGGGCACGCAGCGCGCGCCCGCCGATGAACAGCATGGCCGACCCACCGCCCACCTTCAGCGCCTTGGCGGCGGCGACGATGTCCTGATTGGCGGGCTTCTGCGGTTGCGGCGTCTCGGGCGTGTCGGCGACGCCGTCGGCCTCGGTCCAGGCCGTGTCGGCCGGCAGGATCAGGGTCGCGATCTGGCCGGGCGCCACGCGCGCGGCCTGGATGGCGGCGGCGCCGTCGGTGGCCACGGTCTTGGCCGTCGGCGAGGTCTTGACCCAGTGCGAGAACGGACGCGCGATGCCCTCGATGTCGGCGGTGAGCGGCGTGTCGTACTTGATGTGATAGAGCGCGTGCTCGCCCACGATGTTGACTATGCCGGAGCCGGCCTTCTTGGCGTTGTGCAGGTTGGCCGCCGCATTGGCGAGACCCGGCCCGAGATGCAGCAAGGTCGAGGCGGGCTTGTCGGTCATGCGGTAGTAGCCGTCGGCCGCACCGCTGCACACGCCCTCGAACAGCCCCAACACGCAACGCATGCCCTCGACGCGGTCGAGCGCGCCGACGAAATGCATCTCCGAGGTGCCGGGATTGGCGAAGCAGACTTCGACCCCGCCCTTGACCAAGGTGCGAACCAGACTCTCCGCTCCGTTCATACGACTCTCCCGACCTTGAAATGCCTCGTGGGCGGGCACCCTACGCTTGGGGGACGCCAAACCCAAGTCTTTGCGATTCAAAGGTAATTTAAGAAGTGATCTGTTCTCTCTTTATTCTCAAGGATTTATTCAGTATACTTGAACCAATATTTCAGTTCTTAAGAACGAAAGACTTTTGAAACCATGAGCCACTCGGTCCCCTCCGACAGCTCGGCCATCGATGCCACCTTTCTTGTCGGCGTTGATCTGGTCGAATTCGATCGCCGCGAACTTCCGATCTATGCCAGCCCGCAAACGCGCTGGATGGATGCCTGCTACGACGAGACGCCGATTTACGGCGCGCCAGTCGATCGCGTGTTCGGCGAGCCGGGCGACGTCCATATCGACAGCGTGCCGCAGGCCGGCGAGGAGAACGTCACCGCGGCGATCGTGGGCGACGATCCGCTGGTGTCGCTCGCCACTCTGGCCGACGGCCTGATCGTCGCCGGCGCCGAGCCCGCCGCGCCGGAGCTCGCGACCTCGTTCGACTTCGGCGTCGATGCCCACGCCGTGATCTACCACGACGGCACGGCCTGGGACCTCACCGGCACCGACGGGATCTTCGACTACCTGTCTTAAGGGAGCGCGGGCCTCCGGCCCGCTCATTGCCGGGAGCGCGGCACTCCAGTGCCGCTCATACGGTGTTGAAACAGAACATGATGCGCCACTGGAGTGGCGCGCTCCCGGCAAAGGCTACCCCGCGTCGCCCAGCTCGAGCTGCACCAGGTTGACCCAGTAGGCGGCGCCCGTCGTCAGGATGCGGTCATTGAAGTCGTAGAGCGGCGAATGGACGTTGTGGCAGCCACCTTCGTCCGCGCCGCCATTGCCGATCATGATGTAGGCGCCGGGCTTTTTCTCCAGCATGAAGGCGAAGTCCTCCGCGCCCGAGATGCGCGGCGTGTTGGGATCGACCTTGTCGCGGCCCACCGTGAGCGCCGCCGCCTCCACCGCAAGCGAGGTCTGCTCGACCGAATTCACCAGTGCAGGATAGCGCCGGTGATACTTGCTCTCCGCCGTGCAGCCCCCGGCCTGGGCGATGCCCGCGGCGACCTCGGCCAGGCGTCGCTCCAGCAGATCGCGCACGTCCGCCGAGAAGCTGCGCGCCGTGCCGCTTACCAGCACTTCCGACGGGATGACGTTGGGCGAGCCGGCGCTACCCGCCGCGATATGGCCGACGCTCAGGACCGCGGCCTGGCTTGGCGGCACGTTGCGGCCGACGATGCCCTGCACGGCCACGATGAACTGGCCGGCGACGTAGGTCGGGTCAGTGCCGCGATCGGGCATGGCGCCGTGCCCGCCGGTGCCCTTGAAAGTGACCTGCCAGGAATCGGACGAGGCCAGCATGGCACCGGCGCGAATGGCGAAGGTGCCGCTCGCGATGCCCGGCATGTTGTGCATGCCGTAGACGGTGTCGCAGTTGAACTTGTCGAACAGGCCTTCCTCGATCATCACCCGCGCGCCACCCAGACCCTCCTCGGCCGGCTGGAAGATGAAGTGCACGGTGCCGGCGAAGTCGGGCGCCTTGGCGAGGTGCTTGGCCGCTCCCAGCAGCATGGTGGTGTGCCCGTCATGGCCGCAGGCATGCATCTTGTTGGCATGCACCGAGGCGTAGTCGAAGTCGTTCTTCTCCTGCAGATGCAGCGCATCCATGTCGGCGCGCAGCCCGATCGTCTTCTGGCCCGGCCGCTTTCCCTTCAGCGTGCCGACCACGCCAGTGGTGGCGAGCCCGCGATGGATCTCGATACCCCAGGAGGTGAGCTTCTCGGCCACGATGTCGGCGGTGCGCTTCTCCTCGAAGGCGGTCTCGGGGTGGCGATGGATATCGCGTCGGATGGCGGTGAGCTCAGCCGCGGAATCGGCCAGGAGATCGGGCGTGAAACGGGTCATGATTTTCCTTCCGTGGGCCGTGACAGTACCCGAAAGAGGTCGCTTCCGGCCACCGAAGCGCCATGTCGCCTGCGCAGCACATGCGCTATACCAGCGGCCGGTCCGCAGTGGGTCGCAGAGGGAGAACTTCGCATGACCTACCGGTTATGGTGGACCGTCGGTTACACCTGCACTTCAGAACGGCAATTCCTCGCCGCCAAGCCGCGGCTGCAGCCCGCCGTCTATGAGATGCTGGACGACGCGCTGCGCCGCGCCGCCCAGGTCGGCCGGGCCGGCGGCGTCGCCTGGCTAATCGAAGGCGACGACAAGACACGCCTCGAACGGGGCTCGATCGAGACCACGCTGCGCAAGCGCGCCCAGGAGCTGGAGATGCAGGCTCAGCCGGAGACCGATCGGCGCGGCCGGCCGCCCCGCCGGGAGTAGCCGAGTCAGTCGTCGCGCGCGCAGGCGGTCCAGCGCGGCTCGAGCCGGCAGAGGCGGCCGATGCGCCGTCGGCACGCCCATTCCAGCGTAACAATTCGGGCGTTAGCTCCTGCCGGCTCAATCCGTTCGGAGGGTGTCTGCATGCTATCCCGTCGCCAAACGCTGCTGGCAGGTCTCTCTCTTTGGGGGGCATCGCCGGCCGCCCATGCCCGGGCCGACTCCTACCCGGCGCGGCCGATCCGGTTGATCGTGCCCTACGCGGCGGGCGGCAACTCGGACGTCATTGCCCGTACCGTCGGCGCCAAGCTGACGCAGACGCTCGGCCAGCCGGTGATCATCGACAATCGGCCGGGAGCAAGCGGCATCATTGGCTCCGAGGTCGTCGCCAAGGCGGCGCCCGACGGCTACACGCTGCTCATGATCTCGTCGGGCAACCTCACGACCAACCCGAGCCTCTTCGAAACCCTGCCCTATGACACGGCGCGCGACTTCACGCCGATCTCCAACGTCGCATACACGACCTATTCGCTGAACGTGCATCCTTCGCTGCCGGTGCGCTCGGTGCAGGAGTTGATCGCACTCGCCAAGACGGAGCCCGGCAAGGTCGACGCCGCCACGCCCGGCATCGGCACGGGCGGCCATCTTGCCCTGGAGCTCTTCATGAGCCTGTCGGGAACACGCTTCACGCAGGTCCACTACAAGGGAGCCGGGCCGGCGCTTGCCGACACATTGAGCGGCCAAACCAAGGTGATCATGGACGCGATGTCGACGTCGCTGCGTCACGTGCGGGCCGGTACGATCCGCGCCCTGGGGCAAAGCGGCGCCGTCCGCTCGTCGCTGATGCCGGACGTGCCCACGATCGCCGAAGCCGGCCTGCCGGGCTATGAGTACAGCGTCGCGAACGCCCTGCTCGGCCCGGCCGGCATGCCGCCGGCCCTGGTCGAGAAGCTGCAAGCCGAGGTCGTCAAGGCCAGCCGCAGCCCCGACGTGCTGGAGAAGTTCGCTGACCTCGGCATCGTCGTCACCGCGTCCACCCCGGACGAACTCACCGGCTACATGAAGGCTGAGACCGCCAAGTGGGCCAGGATCATTCGCGCGGCGAACATCAAACCGGATTGACGGCGCCGGCGCCTCCCGGGGAGTAGCGCAGGCCGGCCAGCCGCGCTAAACCCCGCCGCCATGCTTTTGTTCCCCGCCATCGACCTCAAGGACGGCAAGTGCGTGCGCCTGTTGCGCGGCGACATGGCCAAGGCCACGGTGTTCAACGACAGCCCGGCCGCGCAGGCCAAGGCCTTCGCCAATGCCGGCTGCGAATGGCTGCATCTGGTCGACCTCAACGGCGCCGTCGAGGGCCACCCGGTCAACCGTGAGGCCGTCCAGGGCATCCTGAAGGCAGTCGAGGTGCCGGCCCAGCTGGGCGGCGGCATCCGCACCATCGAGAGCATCGCCCAGTGGATCGAGGCCGGCGTGCAGCGCGTCATCCTGGGGACCGTCGCCGTCAAGGAGCCCGGGCTGGTGAAGGCAGCCTGCAAGCAGTGGCCCAAGCAGATCGCGGTCGGCATCGACGCGCGCGACGGCATCGTCGCGGTCGACGGCTGGACCAAGCAGAGCACGGTGCGCGCGCTCGACCTCGCGCTGCGCTTCGAGGATGCGGGCGTGGCCGCCATCATCTACACCGACATCGACCGCGACGGCGCCATGGGCGGCGTCAATGTCGACGCCACGGTGACGCTCGCCCAGCATCTCACCACGCCGGTGATCGCCTCGGGCGGCGTCAGCTCGCTCGACGACCTGCGTGAGCTGCGGCCCGCCGAGGAGTTCGGCATCGTCGGCGCCATCGTCGGCCGCGCGCTCTACGACGGGCGCGTCACGGTGCCCGACGCCATCCGCGTCCTGAAGGGCGACTAGCGGCGTGCTGAAGGTCCGCATCATCCCCTGCCTCGACGTCAAGGACGGCCGCGTCGTCAAGGGCGTGCAGTTCGTCGGCCTGCGCGACGCCGGCGACCCGGTCGAGCAGGCGCGCATCTACGACGCCGCCGGCGCCGACGAGCTCACCTTCCTCGACATCACGGCCAGCCACGAGAATCGCGACACCATCCTCGACGTCGTGGCGCGGACGGCCGACCAGTGCTTCATGCCCCTGACCGTGGGCGGTGGCGTGCGAACGATCGAGGACATCCGCCGCCTGCTGCTGGCCGGCGCCGACAAGGTCTCGATCAACTCCGCCGCCGTGGCACGGCCGGAGTTCGTGCGCGAGGCGGCCGAGAAATACGGCGACCAGTGCATCGTGGTGGCGATCGACGCCCGTCAGACCGGACCCGGCCGCTGGGAGGTATTCACCCACGGCGGCCGCAAGCCGACCGGACTCGACGCCGTCGGCTGGGCCACGCACATGACCGATTCCGGCGCGGGCGAGATCCTGCTGACCTCGATGGATCGCGACGGCACCAAGTCGGGTTTCGACCTCGCGCTCACCCGCGCGGTGTCGGACGCCGTGCCGGTGCCGGTGGTGGCCTCGGGCGGCGTCGGCACGCTCGATGACCTGGTCGATGGGGTCGTGAAGGGCGGCGCCTCGGCGGTGCTCGCGGCCTCGATCTTCCATTTCGGCGAGTTCACCATCGCGCAGGCGAAGGAGCGACTGGCGCAAGCCGGCGTCCCGATCCGACAAATCTCGCGCGGCGCGTGATTTTCGCGTAGAATAAGTATCACGCGCCCTGTAAGAGGCGCGCGCAATCGCCCTCCCCTCGATTGAACGGGCGACGGAGTACTCCCCCGGATGGCCAAGAAGAAGAAACCCAAGAAAGCGCAAAAGAAGCGCGGGAACGGCGTCGCCGACGATCACGGCCACGTCCTCGACCGCCTTTACTTCGTCATCGACAGCCGAAAGGGCGCCGATCCCGACACCTCTTATACGGCGCGCCTGTTCAGCCGCGGCCGCCAGCAGATCGCCAAGAAGCTGGGCGAGGAAGCGGTCGAGGCGCTGATCGAGGGCATCCGCGGCGACAAGGGCAAGCTGGTCGGCGAAAGCGCCGACGTGCTCTACCACCTGCTCACCCTGTGGGCGGCGACCGGCGTCAAGCCCAAGGCGGTCTGGAGCGAGCTCGCCCGTCGCGAAGGCATCTCAGGCATCGCCGAAAAGGCCGCGCGCAAGCACAAGTGACGCGTCGGCACCCCCGCGCTAAACCGGGACCATGGCCGACTACGATCGCAACAACATCTTCGCCCGCATCCTGCGCGGCGAGCTGCCCTGCAAGAAGGTCTACGAGGACGACTTCGCGCTCGCCTTCCACGACATCAACCCGCAGGCGCCTGTGCACGTGCTGGTGATTCCCAAGGGCGAATACGTCTCCAACATGGATTTCAGCGCCAAGGCGCCGACCGAGATGGTGGCCGGCTTCTGGCGCGCCGTGGGCGCCGTGGCGCGCCAGCTCGGCCTGGAAGAGGACGGCTACCGCCTGGTTACCAACAACGGCGCCAACGGCGGCCAGATCGTGTTCCACTTCCATGTCCATATCGTGAGCGGCAAGCAGCGGCCGCGCTGGGGGCGCGTCCACGAATGATCGCGCTGCCATGATGGGGCGCCGCCTGCTGCTGGCGATGGGCGCGCTGGCGCCGGCCGCGGCCCAGGCCCAGACCAAGACTCAGACCCCGCCGGCGCGTCCGCGCTTCTACGCCAAGGGCACCAAGCAGCGCGCGGTGCGCTTTGCCGGCAGCGAAGGCGTCACCCTCGCCGGCACGCTAGTGCTGCCGATCTGGAGCGAGCTCGAGAAGGTGCCGGGCGTCGTGCTGGTGGCAGGCAGCGGACCGACCGACCGCGACGGCAACAACCCGCTGGTGCCCGAGCGCATCGATCTCCTGAAGCAGATCGCCGAAGTGCTGGCCGAAGCCGGCATCGCCACCCTGCGCTACGACAAGCGCGGCATCGGCGCTTCGACCCCGAAGCCCAGCGACTCGCTCGCCGAGCAGGAGCGCTTCTTCGCCTGGGACAATTTCGTCGGCGACGTCGCGGCAGCGCACGCCGAGCTGGTGAAGCACGACGAGATCAAGGCCTACGCCACCGCCCTGCTGGGCCACAGCGAAGGAGGGCTGCTGGTGCTGGCGGCGGCGCCGACCATCAAGACGAATCCGCCGCACGTCCTGGTGTTGGTGTCGACGCCCGGTCGTCCGCTGGTCGACATCCTGCGCGCCCAGATCGCGCGCGGCGCGCCCAGGCTGGGGGCCCCGGCCGATCGGGTGATCGCCGCCATCCAGTCGACGGGTCACGTGCCGTCCGACGTGCCGCTCGAGCTCGACGCGCTCTTTCCGCCCTATGCCGGTCCCTTCCTGCAGAGCCTGCTGGCCTTCGATCCCGCGAAGGCCCTGCTCGCCTCGCGCCTGCCCTGCCTGCTGGTGCAGGGTGCCGCCGACCGCCAGGTCGTGCCGATGGATGACGTACAGCCCTTGATCGACGCCCTCGACAAACGCGGCGCGCCCGGCGAGGCGGTGATCGTTCCGTCGGCCAGTCACAATCTAAAGATTGCGCAATGGCCGACCGACGCCGGTTTCGCTGGCCCGATCATGCCGGCCGCGGCGGCCGCGCTGGCCGCCTGGCTGAAGCAATCGCTGGGCGCTTGATCGAGCGGGACGGGGGGTCGATCATCACAGCGTTCATGCTCCTCTCCCCCTTGGGGGAGAGGAACATGAGAGCAGGAGGAACGACATGGCCGTGACGGTGCGCGCGGTGAGTGCGGCAGTGGGCGCGGAGATTTCCGGCGTCGATCTCAGGCGGCTGAGCGACGCCGAGTTCGCCGCGATCGAGCAGGCCTGGACCGAGCATTCGATGATCCTGCTGCGCGGCCAGCAGCTCAGCGACGATGACCTTCTCGCCTTCAGTCGCCGCTTCGGCGAGCTCGACCCGCCACCCAACCAGGAGCGCGGCCGCATCAGCCCGCCCGGCTATCCCGACATCTACGTCGTCTCCAATGTGCTCGACGCCAAGGGCGATCCGATCGGCGCCCTGGGCGCGGGCGAGGCGGTGTGGCACACCGACATGAGCTATCTCGACACGCCGCCCGATGCCTCCATGCTCTATGCGCTGGAGATTCCCAAGAGCGGTGGCAACACCTGGTTCTGCGGCATGCAGGCGGCCTGCTCAGGCCTGCCGGCGGAGCTGCGGCGCAAGATCGAAGGCCGCCGCATCAAGCACGACGGCACCTACAATTCTGGCGGCTATCTGCGCAAGGGCGTCACTCCGACGGACGACCCGATGGCGGCACCCGGCGCCTGGCATCCGGCGATCCTGCGCCATCCCGGCAACGGCCGGCCCACGCTCTATCTCGGCCGGCGGCGCAACTCCTACGTCGAGGGCTATTCGAAGCTCGAGTCGGATGCACTGCTGGAAGAGCTGTGGGCGCACGTGACACAACGCCAGTTCGTCTACGAGCATGTCTGGCGCCTGGGCGATCTCGTGATGTGGGACAACCGCTCGACCATGCATCGCCGCGATCCCTTCGACGGCGCGGCGCGGCGCATCATGCATCGCACCCAGATCAGGGGCACGACCAGGCCCGTGGCCTTCGCGGCCTGAACCAACAACGCAAGTCGGAGGGAACATGCGGCGGCAGAAGAAGTTCTATGCCTGGGGCTATGCCGACGAGGACCTGACCCCGGACGAGATCAGGCCCTGGGAAGCCGAGATCGCCCAGCGTTACGGCCTGAACGGCTTCGACGTCACGCCGCCGCCGAAGCCTGAGGAGATCACCCTGCGCAGCCCGCGCGTCGTCGTGCCGGAGACGCTGAAGGACATCGTGCGCAAAGATCACCTGACGCGGCTGGAGCACAGCTACGGCAAGGCAGGCTTCGACGCGATCCGCATGTTCATGCGCTCGGTGCCCAATCCGCCCGACGCCGTCGCCTTCCCCGAGAACGAGCAGGACGTCGTGCGCGTGCTCGATTGGTGCGGCACGATCGGTGCCAAGGCCATCCCCTATGGCGGCGGCTCGTCGGTGGTGAAGGGCATCGAGCCCAGCGCCGCCTTCGACAAGGTGGTGACGATCTCGACCCGCCACATGGACAAGGTGCTGGAGGTCGATCCGGTGAGCCATGCCGCGCGCATCCAGGGCGGCATCTACGGACCCGCAATCGAGGATCAGCTGCGCCAATCGCCCTTCACCATGCGCCATTACATGCAGGCCTATCGCTGCTCGACGCTCGGCGGCTGGATTGCGACGCGCTCGGGCGGCCACTACGCCACGCTCTACACCCATATCGACGACTTCGTCGAAAGCACCCGCGTCGTGACGCCTGCCGGCACGCTGGAGACGCGCCGCCTGCCGGGCTCCGGCGCCGGGCCCAGTCCCGACCGCCTGTTCATCGGCTCCGAAGGCATTTTGGGCATCATCACCGAGGCCTGGGTGCGCTTGCGCAAGAAGCCGACCTTCCGCGCGTCAGCCTCGGTGCGCTTCAAGACATTCTTCGACGGCGCCGACGCGGTGCGCGAGATCACCCAGGCGGGGCTCTATCCCGCCAATTGCCGGCTGCTGGAAGCGCGCGAGGCGCTGCCCAACATCCCGTGGAGCAGCGAGGAGGCGGTCCTGGTGCTGGCCTTCGAATCGGCCGACCATCCGCTCGATGCCTGGATGAAGCGCGCGCTCGAGATCTGCGCCGGATACGGCGGCGTGCCCGACCCCGGCGCCGACGACGAGAACGCCCATCGCTCGGGCGCCGCCGGCGCCTGGCGCAACAAGTTCATCAAGGCGCCGCACTACAGCGAGCACGCGGCGGCGCGCGGCATCCTCTCCTCAACCTTCGAGACCGCGATGACCTGGGAGCGCGTGCGCGACTTTCATCAGAAGATCACCAGGATCACGCAGGATACGATCAAGCGGGTGACCGGTCGCGATGGCACCGTCACTTGTCGCTTCACCCACGTCTATCCCGATGGCCCCTGCCTCTACTTCACCTTCGGCGGCATCCTGGACAAGCGAGCCGCGCTCGATCAGTTCATGGAAGTGCTGTCGACCTGCACCGCCGCCACCGTCGAGCATGGCGGCACGACGACACACCATCACGCCGTCGGCCGCTTCCATCGGCCGTTCTACGACAAGCAACGGCCCGAACTCTTCGCCAGGGCATTGCGCGGCGCCAAGCGCGAGCTCGATCCCAAGGGCATGATGAATCCCGGCGTGCTGATCGATCCGTGAGGGTACCATGCACTACCTGACCGGCCCTCTGATCGCCTTCGTCGGCATTGCGGCCTTGGTGATCTGCACACCCGGGCCCGACACGGCCATGACCATCCGCAACACCTTGTTGGGCGGCCGCGCCGCCGGCCTTGCGACGGCGCTCGGCGTCTGCACCGGCCTTGCGATCTGGGCCTTCGCGACGTCGGCGGGACTCGTTGCCCTGCTGATTGCTTCAGAGCCTCTGTTTCTTGCCGTCAAATATGTCGGTGCAGCCTACCTCGTGTGGCTCGGCATCCAATCGTTGCGGGGTGCCTTCGGCCGTGGTGCGCCGCAGCTTCAACAGGCGAGCGCGCAGCCGACGGCGCGCGCACTGCCGCCCCGGCAGGCCTACGTGCAGGGCATGGTGAGCGACCTCAGCAATCCCAAGATCGCCGCCTTCTTTTCATCGATGCTGCCGCAATTCGCGCCGGCGGGCGGCGCAGACTTCATCGGACTGGTGACGCTTGGCCTGCTGTTCAGCCTGATGACGCTGCTGTGGCTGACGGTCTATGCTCTTGCCACCTCTCGCCTGCGCGACACGCTACGCCGTCCACGCATCCGGCGCGCACTCGACGGCATTACCGGCCTCACGCTGATCGGGTTGGGGCTCAGGCTGGCGAGCGAAGAGCGCTGACGTCTGGAGAGATGATGCGCTGGTGTCGGCGGAGGCCTCCCACATCAGCCGGCTCGATCGCCTGCTGCAGGTGATCATGCAGACCATCGCCGTCATCGAGGGGCGCAAGGGCAGCTAAAGCACGCGCGCCCGGTTCTTGCCCATGAGGAAGATCAGCGTGAAGCCGAAGCGAAACAGCAGGATGGCGCCGAGGAAGACGAAGAACAGGGAGGCGGCGACGAGATAGTCGTCGACCTCGCCGGTATAGAGGATCGTGTTGGGGATCTTGATCGCCTCGATGCAGATTTCGGCCAGAAGGCCGATCACCAGCTGGCCGGCGCCATAGTTGTGGCAGAGATGGTCGATCGACGCCTCCCAGGCCTCGTACGGACCACCGAGGATGCCGAACACCTCGCGCAGCGTCCTGCGCTCCTCCAGCGCGACGCCCAGGCCGATCATGATGACGCCGATGCCGGTGCAGATGTCCATCTCTTCGCGAATGTCGGGCTTGGTGAAGAGCTTGGCGGATACCTGGATGTCCGCGAGAACCATGGGCAGGACGATCACGAGGCAGATGATGCCGATGGTGAAACGAGACGACAGAACACTGCCCAGCCAACGCATTTGATCTTCCCCGACCCCCATTCATGTCTTGGCCCGGCTGTGGGCACCGGCGCCCGCACGCGCATTGCGAGCTGCGGCATCACTATAGCATGATCCTCCTTGGCATCTGAACTTTGGTCGGCTCGAACAACAACATGAATTGGCTCTATTCCTTCCCCGACCTTTTCATCCTCATCTCCTTTGCCGCCTTCCTGGTTGTGGTGATCCTTGCCCTGCCGTCGCTGGTCCGACGGCTTCCGTGGATGAAGCCCAACGACGCCAACACCGATTTCGTGCTGCGCACGCAGGCGACGCTGTTCACCATGACCAGCCTGGTGCTCGCTTTCACCCTGGTCGAAGCCGAGAACAACTTCCGCAAGGCCGATGCCCTGATCTCCACGGAGGCCTCGCAGCTCAATCGCCTGGATCGTCTGCTCAACCGCTACGGCGATCTGGCCGCGCAGGCGGTCCGCCCGCGGCTGCTGGCCTATGCGCAATCGATCGTGAGCGACGAATGGCCGGCCATGCTGAAGGGCACGCCGAGCGAGAAGACGCAGGCAGCCTTCGTGCCGATCTCGCGCGGCATCCTTTCGCTCGATCCGCAGACCAACCGCGAAACGATGATCTATGGCGAGATCCTGCGATCGTTCGATGCCGTGGCCGAATCGCGCGATGCCCGGCTCGCCGCTGTATCGGTCGCCCTGCCTGCCGCCTATTGGCAGGTGGTGCTGTTCGCGGTGCTGATGCTGTTGTGCGTCAGCAGCACCGTCCAGCGCACGCCGTTTCGCACCACAGTGCTCGCCGCCCAGATGGCCGTGATCGGCGCCTTCCTGGGCTTCGTGTTCATCCAGGACCAGCCCTTCAAGGGCCAGATGGCGGTCGATGCCGAGCCCATCGTGCATACGATCGCCATCTTCAAGGAGCGCAACGTTGAGTAGAGGCCAGCGCCAGGCACGCCGCCGCGGTGATGACCTGCCGCTGGATAGTGAAGGCAGCGAGCACCATTCAGGCTGTCGAGCGGCAGCCCTCTCAGCGAAGCCAGAGCCTTCGCGGTGCCTTGGTCGACACAACCTTGGACCTTCGCGCGGTGGCGCGCGTAGGCACGCGGTGCCGCATGGCGAATCATCCCTGTTTTGCAAGGACTAATCCCGTGAAGCGCTGGTGGCTTCGGAACCGCCTAAGAAGGAACTACGGAGTCACAAAAGTGTGATCAGAGGGGTTCAATCCGCGCGAATGTTTCCCGAGCGGATGACCTCCTTCCAGCGGGCCAGCTCGCCGCGGATGAGTTCGGTGTAACCCGATGCGCCGAGCGTAATAGCCGATGGCCGTCGGCAGGCTTTCCATCAGCGCGACGATCTGGCCGCCCATGAGGTCGTTCATCGCCGGCGCCGAACCGCGATAGGGAATGTGGGTGAACGGCATGCCGGCATTCAGCGCCAGCAGCTGACCAACGAGATGGTTCATCGTGCCGTTACCACCCGAGCCGTAGGTGACCTCACCCGGCTTGCTCTTCGCCAGCTCGACGAGCTGCTGGACGGTTGTGATGCTCGAGCCGCCATTGACGGCGAGCACACTCGGGAACGTGCCGACCAGATGGATGTGCGTGAAGTCGCCCAGTGGATCGTAGGGCACGTCCTTGTAGAGGACCGGTCCGATGCCATGCGAGGCGGCACTCGACATCATGACCACGTGAGCATCGCCGCGCGCCTTGGCGACAATGTCGGCACCCAGCAATCCGCCCGCGCCCGGCTTGTTCTCGACGACGATCGGCTGACCCAGCCGACTACCGAAATACTCGGCCAGGGTTCGCGACAGGATGTCGGCCGCACCCGCCGGCGGGAAATTGACGATCCAGCGGATCGGTCGCGACGGCCACGGTGTCTGCGCGGCAGCGATGCCGGGTGCCGCAAGCGTTGAGAGAATCGAAAAGCGCCGCCGAGTGAGCATGAGAACGGGCCGATCCTTCGAAGACTAGGAAAGACAAGGTGCATACTGCAACATGCGGGCCACTCAACAGCAACGAGAGCCGGCGATGGAATTCGATCTTGTGATACGGAATGCGCGTCTCCCCGACAGCAAGCCGGACCAGCCTGCCGTCGACATCGGCGTAAAGGACGGGCGCATCGCGGCCATCGGCTCCAATCTCGGCGGCAACGCGCGCGAACAGGTGCAGGCAGACAGCCGCCTCGTCTGCTCGGGCTTCGTCGAGACCCACATCCATCTCGACAAGTCGTGCATCCTCGGGCGTTGCGAGCACGAAAAGAAGCGCTTCCCCCATCTGGCGATGGAGCGGGTCTCGGCGGTCAAGCACACCTTCACGGTCGAGGATGTGGCTGAACGGGCGGGCGGCACGCTGGAGAAGTGCATCTCGCACGGCGCCACGCGCATGCGCACCCATGTCGAGGTCGATCCCAAGGTCGGGCTGCGCGGCCTGGAAGGCGTCAAGGCGCTGATCGATCGCTACAAGTGGGCGATCGATCTCGAGATCTGCGTCATGCCGCAGGAGGGCCTGACCAACAATCCCGGCACCGATGAGCTCATGGTGGCGGCGCTCAAGAACGGCGCGACGGTCGTCGGCGCCGCCCCCAACTACGATACCGATCGTCCGGCGCAGATCCGCCGGGTCTTCGAGATGGCGCGCGAGTTCGATGTGGATATCGACATGCACCTGGACAGCGGCGCCTCGGCGGAGGAGCTCGACACGCTGCTGGTGTGCGAGCTCACCGAGAAGTACGGCTGGGGCGGACGGGTGGCGATCGGCCATGTCAGCAAGCTAGCGAGCATGCGCCAGCCCGACCTGGACAAGGTGGCCAAGCGCATGGCCGATGCCGGCGTCGCGCTCACGGTGCTGACGGCAACCGACCTCTATCTCGGCGGCCGTCACACCGACCACAACGTGCCGCGCAACGTCGTCGACGCCAATCGCCTCACCGAGCAGGGCGTCGTCTGCTCGATCGCGTCGAACAACATCCTCAATCCCTTCACCCCGTTCGGCGACGGTCAGCTGCTGCGGCAGGTGAACTTGCAGGCGATCGTGACCCAGCGCGGCACCGACGCCGAGGTGCGCGCCGCCTGGGAAATGACGACCTCGGCCGCCGCGCGGCTGATGCGGCTCAAGGACTACGGCATTGCCGTCGGCGCGCCGGCCGATCTCGTCGTGCTCGACGCGCCCGATCCGGTGACCGCGCTGCGCACGGTGGCGCCGGTGCTGATGGCCTACAAGCGCGGGCGGCGCACGGTGACGCGCGAGCCGGTGCGGCTGCACAGGCCGTAGCGCCCCAGAGTAGGTGTCGGAGTACCAACAGTGCCGCTGGAGATCAAAGTCGATCACGAGCGTCGCCTGGTGGAGGTGCAAGCGATCGGAGAGATCACCCCCCGCGAGCTTCTCGACTACCTTCACCGCATCGTGGTCGAGGAGGCGATACCGTATCAGAAGCTGTTCGATGCCAGCCGCTCGACGTTCAATTTCACGGACGAGGAGGTGATGGAGGCGGCGGCGTGGCTGAGCGCCTACCGCGCTGCCAATCGCGGAGCGGTGGCGCTGATCGCCCGATCGGACGAGACGGTCGCCATGATGCGTCGCTACATGAATCTCGCCGGCGATTCGCCGCCGGCGCGGCTGTTCAGCAGCGTCGCTCGGGCGCGACGCTGGCTCGACACGATGGCAGCGCCGGCCGCAAAGCCCTTGAATGATTAGTGGCCGAGAAGCTTCAGGGCCGTGAAGACGGCCGTCTGGCCGACGATCAGCATCACGACCCATTTGAGCAGGTCGATCTTGTCGGCTTTCATCTCGCCTCGGAGGCCAGCCAGTCCGGCGCTGAGCTCGCCCCGCAGTCCAGTCTGCCCGGCGTTGAGCTCGCCTCTCAACGTACCCAACTCGGTCCTGAGCTCGGCCCGAAGAAGGTCGATCTCGTTGCGCAGACCGGCGATATCGCTCTTTGTCGCAACTTCTTCGCGCAACGCCTGATCGAGGCCATCGGCCATGGCGCGGGCCTGCGGTTCCGCGAAGCCCGCAGCCTTCAATCGGTCGATGTAGGCGAGTTTGTCGAATGTCATCGTCGTCACTGGGAGACCTCAAGACTAGACCCAAACACCTCACGCCGCCATGACCTGGCGCGGCTGTGGGCGGCGGTAGCTCAGGGCCTCGGCGACATGCAGGCGACGCACGGCGTCCGAGCCGTCGAGATCGGCCAGCGTGCGCGCCACGCGCAGCGTGCGATGCCAGGCGCGGGCCGAGAGGCCGAGCCGCTCGGCGGCGCGCGTGAGCAGCGCGCGGCCCTCGGCATCGGGCTCGGCGATCGCCGCCAGCACCGCGCCGTCGGTGTCCGCGTTGCAGCGCGGCTTGGCCCAGTTGCGCACGCGATCGGCCAAAAGTCCTGCCGTGGCATCGGCCTCGACGGCGGCGAGCTTGCCCTTGGCGTCGAGCTCGGCCAGGCGCTCGCGCTGGACGGCGCGCGCCGCCGCCACGCGATGAGCGATGTCGGCGGAAGTCTCAGCGGGCGGCGGCAAGGCGAGGTCGGCGGCGGCAACGGGCGGCACGTCAATGCAAAGATCGATGCGGTCGAGCAGCGGCCCCGAGATCTTGCCCTGGTAGTCGAGCCCGCAACGCGGGGCGCGGCCGCAGGCGCGTGAGGGCTCCATCAGATGGCCGCAGCGGCAGGGGTTCATGGCCGCGACCAGCTGGAAGCGCGCCGGGTAAGTGACATGCGCATTGGCGCGCGCCACCGTCACGCGGCCCGATTCCAGCGGCTGGCGCAAGGCTTCCAAGCTGGCACGGTTGAATTCGGGCAATTCGTCGAGGAACAGGACGCCGTGATGGGCGAGCGACACCTCGCCTGGCCGCGCCCGCGGGCCGCCGCCGACCAAGGCCTGCAGGGTCGCCGAATGATGGGGATCGCGGAAGGTGCGACGGCGGCTGAGCTTGCCTTCGCCGAGATCGCCCGCCAGCGAGCGCACCATCGAGGCCTCGAGCGCCTCCTCGGGCTCGAGCGCGGGCAGGATGCCGGGCAATCGCGCCGCCAGCATCGACTTGCCCGAGCCGGGCGGGCCGATCATCAGGAGGTTGTGGCCGCCGGCCGCCGCCAGCTCGAGGACACGCTTGGCGCTCTCCTGGCCCTTGATTTCGGCCATGTCGGGGTAGCTCGCGCGATCCTCGGCGACCTGCGCTTCTGGCGCGTCGAGCCGCTGCTGGCCGCGCAGATGGTTGATCAACGAGAGCAGTGAGGGCGCGGCGATGATCGAGGGTCGCCCGTCTTCCTGTTCGGCGTCGAAGCCACCCCCAAAACCACCCCAGGCGGCCTCGCCGCCGCACACCGCGGGGCAGATGACGCCGCGGCCCGCCGCCCGGGCGGCGATCGCCGCCGGCAGCACACCCGGCACGCGGCTGAGCGAGCCATCGAGCGCCAGCTCGCCCAGCACGACATAGCCCGCGATGCTCTCGCGCGGGATCACGCCCAGCGCGGCGAGCAATGCCAGGGCGACCGGCAGGTCGTAGTGGGTGCCTTCCTTGATGAGGTCGGCCGGCGAGAGATTGACCGTGATGCGCTGCGGCGGCAGCGCGAGCCCGAGCGCCCGAAACGTGGCGCGCACGCGCTCGCGGCTTTCGCCGACCGCCTTGTCGGCCAGGCCGACCATGGCAAAAGCGAGATTGCCGGGCGCCACCAGCACCTGGACGTCGACGGGCAGGACGTCGATGCCCTGGAAGGCGACAGTCCTTACCTTTGCCTGCATGTACGTTCTCCGATCCAAAGACCGAGAACAATTATAGAACGAATACGCCTATAGTAAATCGCGCGTAAGTTGTATCGACGGCCACCCGCGAGGCTGCTTCAATCGCGCCGTGCAACGCCGCCTGTTCCTCGCCCTCGCTGCCGCGCTCTCGAGCGCACCGTGGACGGCCTTCGCCTGGCCCGACCAGCCGGTGAAGCTCGTGGTGCCGTTCACGCCCGGCACCGGGCCCGACATCATCGCCCGCTTCGTGGCCGAGAGGCTCTCGGCCAGGCTCGGCCAGCCGGTCGTGGTCGAGAATGTCGCCGGCGCCTCGGGCAATATCGGCAGCCAGCAGGTGGCGCGCGCCAAGCCCGACGGCCATACCTTGATGTCGTCGGTCAACACGCTGGTGATGAACGCCAGCCTCTACAAGAACCTGCCCTACGATCCCGTCGCCGACTTCGCACCGCTGGGACTCACCGCCTGGGGCTCGCTGGTGCTGGTGGCGCATCCCGACCAGAAACCCAGCACGCTCGCGGAGCTGATCGCCTTGGCGAAGGCCTCGCCCAGGACACTGACCTACGGCAGCCCGGGCGTCGGCACGCCGCATCACCTGTCGATGGCGCTGGTCGAGACGGCGGCCGGCATCGAGATGGTGCACGTGCCCTACAAGGGCACCGCCGGCGCAGTGCAGGATCTGCTGGGCGGCCAGATCGGCTATATGTTCCTTCCCGTGCATGTCTCGGCTCAACACATCAAGGCCGGCAAGCTGAAAGCCATCGCCGCCGGCAGCCCGCAGCGCCTGCCGCAATTGCCCGACGTGCCGACCCTGGCCAAAAGCGGACTGAAGGGCGTCGATGTCGACATGTGGTACGGCTTCTTCGCCCCCAAGGGCACGCCAACCGAGATCGTCGAGCGCCTGAACAAGGAGGTCGCTTCCATCCTCGCCTCGCCGGAGGCGAAGAGTGTGTTCGAGGCGCAGGGGCTGATGCCCGCCACCTCGACTCCAGCGGCGCTCAGCGAGATCGTGGCGCGCGACCGCACGCGATGGGCCGAGGTCGTCGCCAAACGCGGGATCCAGCCAGAGTGAGCAACGACGCGGACGTCCTGATCGTCGGTGGCGGCATCGGCGGATTGGCACTGGCCTTGAGCCAGCACCAGGCCGGCATCTCCTGCCGCGTGTTCGAGGCGGCGCCCGAGGTCCAGCCGCTGGGCGTCGGCATCAACATCCTGCCGCACGGCATGCGCGAGCTTTGCGAGCTTGGCCTGCAGGACGCGCTGATGGCGCTCGCCATCGAGACCCGCGAGCTCGCCTTCTACAGCCGCCACGGCCAGTTCATCTACAAGGAGCCGCGCGGCCGCTTCGCCGGCTACGACTGGCCGCAGCTCTCCATCCATCGCGCCGACCTGCACAAGGTGCTGCTCGAGGCCACGATCGAGCGGCTGGGCGCCGATGCCGTTCGCCTCGGCTATCGCTGCCTCAAGGCCGAGCAGGACAGCAGCGGCGTCACGCTGCACTTCGACAAGGCCGAGCCACAGCGCGGCAAGGTCGCGGTGGGCTGCGACGGCATCCATTCGGCGCTGCGCTGGCAGCTCTACCCCGACCAGGGGCCGCCCAAGTACTCGGGCGTCAACATGTGGCGCGGGGCGGTGCGCTGGCCTGCGTTCCTGGGCGGCGACACCATGGTCTCGACCGGCTGGATGACGGTCGGCAAGACCGTGATCTATCCCATACGGCCGGGCACGCCCGAGACCGGCGGCAAGCCCTTGATCAACTGGGTGGCCGAGATCGAGCGGCCCGAGGCCGTGCGCCAGGACTGGACCGGCCGCGGGCGGCTTGGCGACATGATGCCGGCCTTCGCCGGGCTGAAATTCGACTGGCTCGACATCACCGGCATGATCGAGAGCACCGAGGAGATCCTCGAATACCCGATGGTCGATCGCGATCCGCTGCCGCGCTGGACCTTCGGCCGCATCACGCTGCTGGGCGATGCTGCCCATCCGATGTATCCCCGCGGCTCCAATGGCGCGGGACAGTCGATCGTCGATGCCCGCTTCCTCACGGGACAGATCAAGCAGCATGGCACCACCGAGCAGGCGCTGCAGCAGTACGAAGCCGTGCGCGGGCCGGCGACAGCCAACGTCGTGCTGGCCAACCGCAACAACCCGCCCGACGCGATCCTGCGCGAGGTCTGGCAGCGCTCGGGCGGCAACCGCTTCGAGCGCATCGAGGATGTGATCTCGCCCGACGAGCTGCAGGCGATCTCCGACCGCTACAAGAAGGTCGCGGGCTTCGACCGCGATTCGCTGCGCACGCGGCCGTCGTTTGTGTAACTTCTTGTCGTCCTGAGCGCAGCGAAGGACCTCATCGCCGCTTGGAATCGGCATGAGATCCTTCGCTTCGCTCAGGATGACAACAGTGCTTTCGAGCTCTGCGTTTCTGCAGGGCCATCCCTTGCTAGACTCGGGCAAAAGGGGAGTGTGATGGACCTGAACTTTGCCCCGCCGGCCGAGGTGAGCGACCTTGCGCGGCAGGTCTCCGACTTCGTCAAGGCCAAGATCGTGCCCTACGAGAAGGACCCGCGCTGGACGCCGCATGGGCCGACCGAGGAGCTGCGGCTGGAGATGAATGAGCTGGCGCGCCAGGCCGGCGTGTTCGCCCCGCACGTCCCCAAGGAGTTCGGCGGCCGTGACCTCTCCTACGTCGCGCAGGCCTATGTCTTCGAGGCGGCGGGCTATTCCATCCTGGGGCCGACGGCGATCCATTGCGCCTCGCCCGACGAGGGCAACATCCATCTGCTCGACGTCGTGGCGCGGCCCGACCAGCGCCAGCACTTCCTGAAGCCGTTGGCCGAGGGCAAGCACCGCTCCTGCTTCGCCATGACCGAGCCCGGCGGCGCGGGCTCCGACCCCGGCATGCTGCAGGCCACCGCGCGACTCGATGGCAACGAATGGGTGATCAACGGCCGCAAATGGCTGATCACGGGCGCCGAGGGCGCGGGCTTCGCCATCATCATGGCCAAGGTCGAGGACGGGCCGCACGCCGGCCACGCCACCTTGTTCCTCGCCGACCTTCCCGATCCCGCGATCAGGATCGAGCGGACGCTCGACACGATCGATTCGAGCTTCACCGGCGGCCATGCGGTGATCGAGATCAAGGACCTGCGCCTGCCGGCCGACGCCGTGCTGGGTGAGGTCGGCAAGGGCTTCCGTTACGCCCAGGTGCGGCTGGCGCCGGCGCGGCTCAGCCACTGCATGCGTTGGCTGGGCTCGGCGGTGCGGGCGCAGGAGATCGCCACCGACTACGCGCGCCACCGCGTCGCCTTCGGCAAGACCTTGGGCGAGCACGAAGGTGTCTCCTTCATGCTGGCCGACAACCACATGGACATCCACCAGGCGCGGCTCTCGATCCTGCACACCGCCTGGCTGCTGGACAAAGGCGAGCGTGCCTCGAACGAGAGCTCGATGAGCAAGGTCGTCTGCTCCGAGGCGATCGCCCGCGTCGCCGACCGCGCGATGCAGATCCTGGGCGGCATGGGCATGACCCGCGACACCGTGGTCGAGCGCATCTTCCGCGACACCCGCGCCTTCCGCATCTACGACGGCCCGTCGGAAGTCCATCGCTGGGCGCTCGGCGCGCGCATCGTCGCCGGGAAGATGTAGTCTTGCCGGACCGCGGGCCTCCAGGCCCGCTCATGCTCAAGATTCATGAGGCGGGCCTGGAGGCCCGCGGTCCGGCAAGAGATCATGACGTGAGCGGATGGTGGCACGCGGCGAACTGGCCGGCTGACACCTCGCGCAGCTCGGGCACGATCTCGGCGCACTTGGCGTCGGCGCGCGGGCAGCGGGTGCGGAAGCGGCAGCCGGAGGGCGGGTCGAGCGGCGACGGCGGCTCGCCGACGGCGACGTTGGTCGCGGGCTTGACCGACGGATCGGGCACGGGGATCGCCTCGAGCAGCAGCGCCGTGTAGGGATGCGCCGGCCGCGCGAACAGCTGCTCGGTCGGGCCGACCTCGCACAGGCGGCCGAGATACATCACGGCGATGCGATCGCTCACCGCCTTCACCACGGCGAGATCGTGGGCGATGAACAGGAGCGTGAGGCCATAGCGCCGCTTCATGTCCTCCAAGAGGTTCAGGATCTGGGCGCGGATCGAGACGTCGAGCGCCGACACCGGCTCGTCGCAGATCACGAGCTCGGGCTCGAGGATCAACGCGCGGGCGATGCAGACGCGCTGGCACTGGCCGCCGGAGAACTCGTGCGGCAGGCGGCCCTTCACCAGATCGGGATCGAGGCCGACGGCCGACAGCACTTCGCGCACGCGGCGCTCGCGCTCGGTCTTGTCTGAAACGCCGGCGATGACCAAAGGCTCGGCCACGATGTCGCCGATGGTTCGCCGCGGATTGAGCGACGCGATCGGGTCCTGGAAGATCAGCTGCAGGCGGCGGCGCATCAGGCGCATCTTCTCCGCGTCAAGCCCCGTGAGCTCGGTGCCGTCGAACACGACCTTGCCGCCGGTCGGCCGGCGCAGCTGCAGCACGGCGCGGCCCAGGGTCGACTTGCCACAGCCCGATTCGCCCACCAGGCCCAGGGTCTCGCCCTTGGCGACCTGCAGGCTGACATCGGCGACAGCTGAGAGAGTCTTGTGGCCGATCGGATACTCGACGACCAGGTTCTCGACGGAGAGCAGCGCGCTCATAGCGGATGCCAGCAGGCGTACAGCATGCCGGCGCGCTCGGGATCGGCGAGCGGCGGCTTCTTGGCGCGGCAGTCGTCATCGGCGTAGCGGCAGCGCGGCTCGAACGAGCAGCCGGGCAGCGGCCGCGTCTGGTCGGGCGGGCGGCCGGCGATTGCGGGCAGCGGCGTGTGCGGCGCCGCATCGAGCTTGGGGATCGCGGCCAGCAGCGCCTCGGTGTAGGGCATGCGCATTTGCGTAAAGAGCTTCGCGGTCGGCGCGCGCTCGACGACGCGGCCGGCATACATCACCGCGACCTCGTCGGTGCGGCCGGCGACGACGCCGAGATCGTGGGTGATCAGGATCATCGCCATGTGCCGGCGCTGCTGCTCGCGCGCCAGCAGGTCGAGGATCTGCGCCTGCACCGTGACATCGAGCGCCGTCGTCGGCTCGTCGGCGATCAGGAGCTTGGGCTCGCAGGAGAGAGCGATGGCGATCGCCACGCGCTGGCGCATGCCGCCGGAGAGCTGGTGCGGGTACTGCTTCAGCCGTTGCTCGGGCGCGGGGATGCCGACGGCGGCCAGAAGCTCGGCGCCGCGACGGGTGGCGCTGGCGGTATCCATGCCGAGATGGGCCTGCAGGGTCTCGACCAGCTGCGTGCCGATGGTGAGCACGGGATTGAGCGAGGTCATCGGATCCTGGAACACGACGGCGAGCTCGGGCCCGCGCAGCTGGCGCAGCGCCTCGGGCTTCAGGGTGACGAGGTCGCGGCCGCCGAACACGACGCGGCCGCCGAGCCGCGCGCGCTTGGGCAGGAGCTGCAAGATGGCGCGCGACAGCATGGTCTTGCCGCAGCCGGACTCGCCCACGATGCCGAGCGTGCTGCCCGGCGCCAGGCTGAGATCGACGCCGTCGACCGCACGCAACGGACCGCGTGGCGTCGGCAGGTCGACGGTGATGGCTTCGACGGAGAGCAAGGGCGTCATGCGCCTAGCCCGTCATGACGGGTGTCATCACAACGCCCCCGGCCGTGGATCGGTGAGCGCGCGCAAGGTGTCGCCGACGATGTTGAAGGCGAGCACCGTCAGGAACATGAAGCCGGCCGGCAGGAAGGCGAGCCAGGGCGCGATGTCGAGGTTCTCGCGGCCCTCGGCGATCATGCTGCCCCAGCTCGGCGCCGGCGGCGGCACGCCTAGCCCTAAAAAGGAGAGCGCGCCCTCGACCACGATGGTGACGGCGACGGCCAGCAGGAAGAAGGCGAGCAGCGGCAGCGCGACGTTGGGCAGAAGCTCGCGGATCAGGATGCGGGTATGGGTGGCGCCGAGCGCACGGGCCGCCGTCACGAACTCGCGTTCGGAGAGCGTCAGGGTGACGGCGCGGGCGACGCGCGTGAAAGCGGGGACGCCCAGAATGCCGATCACCAGGGCGATGTTCAGCACCGTCTGGCCGGCGAAGGCGGTGACCGCCAGCACGAACACCAGCGGCGGGAAGGCCAGCAGCACGTCGACGCCGCCGACGGCAAAGGTCTCCAGCCGGCCGCGAAAGTAGCCCGCCATCATGCCGAGGCAGCCGCCGATCAGGACGCCGATCACCGGCGCAATGAGCCCGACGATCAGCGAGACGCGCGCGCCGTAGACCAGGCGCGAGAGCTCGTCGCGGCCGAGATGGTCGGCGCCGAGAATATGACCCGGCGTGCCGGGCGGGGCGCGCTTGGCCAAGATGTCGATGTCGGTGGGACTCTGGATCGGCAGCCAGTCGGCGAAGATGGCGGCGAGCGCGATCAGCGCGATCCAGGCAACGGCCAGCACGAACAAGGGACCGATGCGGCGCGGCCGGCGCACCGGCGGGGCGATGACGGTGTCGTCTTCCTCGATCTCAAGCACGGCCATGGCGGATCCTCGGATCGAGCACGGCGTAGAGCATGTCGACGATGAAGTTCACGACCACGAAGCCCGTCGCCACGAACAGCACCACGCCCTGCAGGATGATGAAGTCGCGGGCGTAGATCGCGCCCACCAGCAGGCGGCCGACTCCGGGCAGGGCGAAGATGGTCTCGACGATCAGCGCGCCGCCGATCAGGCGGCCGATATTGATGCCGGTCACCGTCACCAGCGTCAGCGACGACGGCTTCAGGGCATGCACCAGCAGGATGCGCGCGGGCCGCAGGCCCTTCGCCTTGGCCATGGCGATGTAGTCTTCCTGCAAGGTCGCGATCATGTCCGAGCGCAGCACGCGCATCAGCACCGGCCATTCGGCGAAGGCAAGCGTCAGCGCCGGCAGGATGAAGCTGCGCAGGTTGGCGACCGGGTCCTCGGCGAACGGCACCCAGCCGGTGGCCGGCAGCCAGTTCAGCTCGACGGCGAACAGGTAGATCAGAAGGATCGCCACCATGAAGCTCGGCAGCGACAGCTTGCCGAAGGCGAGGCCGGTGAAGAAACGATCGACGGCGCTGCCGCTTTTCACCGCGCACAGGATGGCGAGCGGGATGGCGATCAGGAGCCCCAGCACCTCGGCGAAGACCATGAGCTGGAGCGACACCGGGAGGCGATCGGTGACCGCGGCCCACACGGTCTCTCCCGTGCGGAAGGAGCGGCCGAGATCGCCGTGCAGGGCGTCCCACAGCCAGAGGCCGTAGCGCTGCCAGATCGGCTGGTCGAGGCCCATCTGGGCGCGCAGGGCGGCGACCTTCTCGGGCGTCGCCTGGTCGCCCAGGATGGTGGTCGCGAGATCGCCCGGCAGCAGCGAGGCGATCAGGAAGGTGAACAGCGTGACCGCGAGCAGGACCGGCAGCAGGTAGAGCAGCCGCTTGCCGATGAAGGTGGCCATGGCGCTAAACCGTCATCCCGACCGGAGCAGTGCGAAGCACTGCGCAGTGGAGGGACCTCTTTTGTTGATGCATCGACAAAAGAGGTCCCTCCGCTCCGCGCTTCGCGCTCCGGTCGGGATGACGGGGGGTCACTACTCCACCCACGCGTCGGAAACGTCGATGACGCCGCCGTAGAGCTTGGGGATGCCTTTCACCTTGGCCTTGGCCATGGCGTAGTAGGTGTTCTGGAAGAACCAGATCCAGGTCGCTTCCTTGTTGAGCAGGCGGCTGATGGCGCAGTAGGCCTCGGTGCGCTTGGCCTCGTCCGGCGTCGACCGCGATTCCTCCAGAAGCTTGTCGAGCTCGGGATTGGAATAGTTCGCGAGGTTGAGCGGGCTCTTGGAGTAGAAGTTCGCGAACATCTGCACGTCGGGATCGGGGAAGTCGACGATGCGCCAGCCGATGATGTCGAACTTGCGCTGGAAGGCGCGCGGCGGGAACGTCGCCTGGTCTACGAGCTCGATCTCCATGTCGGCGCCGATCTGCTTCCACAATTGCTGGATCACCTGCGAGTTGGCGCGGCCGCGCGGCGTCGCGGTGAACAGCATCTTGAACTGCACCGGCTTGCCGTACTCCTTGATCAGCGCCGCCGCCTTCTTGGGGTCGACCGGCAGCGCGCCGTCGTCCTTGCACTTCACCCACGAGCCCTCGCCGTAGGGATTGGTCGCGACCTTGGCGATGCCGTTGGTCATGGCCTGCGACAGCTTCTGCTTGTCGAGCCCCATCATCAGCGCCTGGCGCACGCGCACGTCGTCGAGCGGCGGCACCTTGGTGTTGATGGCGGCGACGCCGGCGCCCGAGCCGGTGTAGCTCAGCACCTGCAGGGCGTTGTTCTTCTTCGCGCGGGCGATGTTGTCGGCCTCGTACTCGTCGGCCCACACCACGTCGGTCTCGCCCGACACCAGGCTGGCGAAGCGCGACTGGGCGTCGGGCAGCGGCCGCAGGATGACGCGGTCGAGGTTGGGCTTGCCCTTGTTCCAGTAGTCGGGGTTCTTCTCCAGCACCATGCGGTCGCCGGCCGTCCACGACTTGATGACGAAGGGGCCGGTGCCGACGGGATTGCGATTGTAGTCCTCGCCCTTGGTCTGCATCGCCGTCGGCGAATGGATGGTGCTGTTCTGGTCGGGCCGCGTCAGCAGCGCCGGATGGTTCACCGCCGGATCCTTCAGCTTGTAGACCACGGTGAGGTCGTCGGGCGCTTCGACGCTGATGACGTTGGCGATGTAGAAGGCGCAGCGGCAGTTGTTCTTGGGATCCTTCTGGCGGTTGAAGTTATAGACCACCGCCTGGGCGTTGAACGGCGTGCCGTCGGAGAACTTCACGTCGGGCCGGAGCTTGTAGGTCCAGGTCTTGAAGTCGTCGGACGGCGTCCACGACAGAGCGAGGCTCGGCTTCACCTTGCCGTCGTCGCCCAGCCGCGTCAGCTGCTCGAGGAACAGGCTGGCGGCGATGTTGGGCGAGGTGTCGTAGACGCCGACCTTCAGCGGATCAAAGCCCGCGATGTCGAGCTCGAGGCCGACGGTGAGCGTGCCGCCCTTCTTCTGCGCCAGCGCCGGCCCAGAAGCGAAACTCGCGGCCAGGCCAATCGCGGCAGCCGCGAGCGCGATGATTCTTGCAGGTATCATCTCAATTCCTCCCATCACGGGCGGCTCAGGCCGCTTCTCGCGGTGACTCTAGACTCATGGCTGGGAGCGCGCCACTCCGTGGCGCTCATGTGGTGTTGAGACGAAGATGCGCCACGGAGTGGCGCGCTCCCAGCAATGATCATGGCGCCAACCCCAGGAACGTGCGCAGCTCCTTGCGGGCGGCTTCGAAGTCGGCCTTGAACTCGGGGCGATTGCGGATGGCGACGGCGATCGCGGTGCCGGCGAGGCGGCCGCCGTCAAGGTCGTTGGGATAGTGCATGCCGCCGATGACGCGGCTCCAGGCATAGTCGCCGCTGCGCTGCCAGATGGCGTCGCGCTTCTCCGGCACGATCTCGCCCAGCACGATCGCCGCCACCGTGACATGCGTGGTGTGGCCCGACGGATAGGAGCCGGTGGTCGAGGGCCGCACCAGCGGCTTGATCTCGCTGTTGCTGAGATAGGGGCGCAGCTTTTGGAAAGCCTTCTTGGTGCCCGAGACCACGACCTCCTCGGTCTCGCCGACGCGCTCGAACAGGCGTGTGGTCGCGGGCAGCGACGCGGCGGGCAGCGGCTTGCCGAACACCGAGCCGAACATGGTGTCGAGGGATTCGTCGACGTCGCGCCCCGCCTGCGCGATGCGTTCGGGCGAGGCGGTGCGCTGGGCGCGCAGCACGACGTCCTGCTGGGCGCGATCGGCATCGCTGCCGGCGGCGATGGGCGGCGGCAGGATGGCGACCAGATCGAGGTCCTGCGCGGTGAGGTACGGCGCTTCGCGCGCGGCGGCGGGCAGCGCGACGAGGAGGGCGAGAAGGAAGAGGGAGCGGCGCAGCATCAGGTCAGGTCCTCATTGCGGAGTTCGCCGTGGGTGGTCAGCACGCCTTCGGGGAGGCCGGACGGTCCCGCGGTGAACAGGATCCTGGCCGGGGTGTCGGCGGTGATGTGCAGGCGGCGTTCGGCGACGGCGGCATCGATCGAGCAGCTGGTCAAGGCGCCGAACGCCAAGCCGCGCTTGCCGTCGACGGTGACGATAGAGGCGCGCTTCTTCGCTGCGCTGGTCAGCGCAGCTTCGAAGGGCAAGCCCTCTTGAGTGAACACGAGGGCTGGTTCGATGATCGACAGCATGTGGTCGGTCAACGCGGGAGAGACGGAGGCGACCACGGCGCCGGCGCGCCAGGCGCCGAGGACCAGCAGCGCACGCTCGAGGCTCTCGCAAGACAGGAGGGCGATGGGCGCGCGGCCGGGGCCATAACCCTTGGCGATCAGCCAGGAGGCCACGGCACCGGTGCGCGCCCAGGCTTCGGCGCAGGTGAGGCGCTGCCCGTCCAAGAAAGCGGCGTTCGGCCGGCACTGCGCGGCGCAGCCCAAACGATCGATGAGCATGGGCGCGACGGTGCCGGGATTGGAGAGAGGGTGCAAGTCATGCCAACCGTCATCCCGAGCGGAGCGAAGCGAAGTCGAGGGACCTTTCTTTGTCGCGGCAGCAACGAAAAGAGGTCCCTCGACTACGCCTCGCTGCGCGAGGCTTCGCTCGGGATGACGGGCTAGGGCTTGACCAACCGCCGCTTCAGCTCCGCCGCCACCAGCTCGTTGGTGTAGGCGCTGGGGTGGCCGTCGTGGGGGATGCTGACCAGGTCGAGCGGCTTGTTGGAGGTGAACTCGTCGACGCGCACCAGCTCGACGCCCATCTTGCGCAGCTGCTTGATGACGTCGATCAGCAATGACTGGTCGATCGGCGAATCGCCGTAGGGGCCGCGCGCCTGCTCGTCGGGCCAGGAATAGACGGCGACCAGCGGCGCGTTGAACTTCTCCCGCGCGAACTGCTGCAGCCGCGCCATCATGGCGACGAAGAGCCTGAGCTGCTCCTCCTGCCGTTGCTGGCGGCCGATCGCCTCGACGAAGGGGAAGACCTCGCCCAGGTAATACTTCGCGCCGTCGAGCAGGTGGCTCAGCCGATAGTCGGTGAACGAGCCGGTATGCACCAGCCTGCCGTCCTGCAATTCGTAGCGTGGCGTGGAGGCGAGCCACGAGCCATCGCCGGTGGTGCGCGCGAGCTGGGCGGGGATGATCCAGACCACGACGGCCTTCACCGGCTGGCCGATGTAGCGATCCATCAGGCCGGCCTCGAAGGCGCGCACCAGCTGGTTGGGCGAGTTGCCCGGCGCGCTGAGGTTGAGGGTGCGCACGCGATAGTCGTTCAGCTTGGCGAACTGCGCCGGCAGCGCTTCGTCGTCCTTGAGGCCTTGGCCGAACATGAAGGAATCGCCCAGGAAGAGATAGAGGTCGGCGCCCGGCGGCGCCGGCGGCGTGGCGCGGCCGCCCTCGGCATCGATGTGATAGGTCTGCTTGTAGACCGGCTGGCCGTCGAAGGTGGCGCTGCCCACCGCGTCGATGTTGGGCGTGGGCCGGAAGCCCAGCACGGGATGCGGCTGGGGCCACCAGCGCGGCTCGATCGAGCGCACCAGGCCGGCGCCGTGGGCGCTGGGGGTGAGCAGGCCGGCGAAGGCGTCGAGCAGCACCAGGCTCAGTGCCAGTGCAGCCACCACCAGCGCCGACGTGCGCCAGCCATTGCCCTGGAACAGCACGACGCCCAGCAGGCCGAGGCAAGCCGCCACCGCGCTGGCCCACATGGCCGACGACAGGACGATCGCGGCGATCGCCACGACCAGCAGCATCAACGCGGCAAGGGAAAGATTGCGACCGACGCCGGCCATTGACCTCAGGTTGCCCCCGCAGAACAGCCTCGGATGTACGGGGTTGGGGGGAAAACATCAATCTTGCCGGACCGCGGGCCTCCAGGCCCGCTCATGAATCATGATGCGGGTGCGTCGCGGTTTACCGCGACGTTGGAGGCCCGCGGTCCGGCAAGACAATGACGCGCCACCGGAGTGGCGGGCGGGGGAATTATTGAACACCGGAGCGTCCAATAATTCCGAGGCCGCGAGGCCGTGCCGGCAGTGCAGGCGAAAAACGTTAGAGGGCAAAACCTTGTAGGCGGGACCGGGGGCTACAGAGTTTTTTCGGCACAAGAGATTGTGCTGCAGGTGACGTTCGGTGAATGCGGTGGTCATGTGTCGTCCTTTCTCGGACAGGAGAGGAGCGACAGGGACAGGCCACAAAATTGCGCTAAGACGTCAAGCGCAATCTTGCGAAGCGTGTCGGCAGGGATGAGCCACGATCTCCGGTGAAGGAGTCAAGCGTCGCGCCGCGGGCTCAGGCGCCGTCATGATGGAGCGCGGCCTCGCCGGCGGCATCGAGCAGGGCGATCTCGTCGACAACGTCGTCGCCGGCCGGCGCAGGATCCTGGCGGCGGTTGCCCCAGGTCTGCGGCCGGCGATTGCGCAGCCAGAAGATGCAGGATTGCGGGTGGGCGGGATAGTGCACCGTGCGGCTTAGCGTGATCAGCTCACCCTTGTGCAGGATCTCGCGCCCAAGCTCGCGATCGTAGCCCAGGGCGCGGGTGTAGAGGCTGAAGGCGATCCTGGCGTCGGCGGCGGCGCGGCCCGCCTTCACCGCGTCCTGGAAGTCGGCATGACGGGCGATCCAGTTGTCGATGGTGCGCGGCGACACCTCGAAGAAGGCCGCCAGCTCGTCGTTGGTGGCGCCCAGCAGGCAGTAATTGTGGGCCTCGCGACACAGGTCGGGATGGAAGCTGGTGGGACGGCCGATGGTGCTCATGCGTCATATATAACACCAGTATGGACTTAAGTCAAGCACTTTGGTGTTCAACCGAACGCCCGTTATCGGAGGATCGCCGCCGACTTTTTGCGCTCCAGGGAGGCCCCTCTTTCGCGGCGGCCACCAAAGCAGGGCCCAAGATCTGGTGACTGCACTGCCTGCAACGCCGGCGAGCGCTGTCAACGCCAGCAGCGTCTTTCGATCGAGGTCGCGGGGCGAGAGATCGGCGGCCGTCGAGGCCGAAGCGCGTCCTTCGTCGTTGGGACACCCGTCATCCCGCATCCCGCTCGCGACTCTCCCGGCGGGCCCGGTAGGCCTGGCCCAGCAGCTTCAGCGCCAGCCGGTTGAGCTTCGAGGCCGGGCCGTGAAAGCGCAGGCAGCGATCGACGTCCTCGATCTCGATGACGCGGGCGCGGTGCCGGCCGACGGCATTGATGCAATGGATGCGGTAGCGACCGTCACAGATGAATTGGCTCTCGATGACCTGGGCCATTTTTCCTCGCCTTTCTTCATGCGTCGGGGATAGGCCATGGCCTGTCTGCAGAACAACTGCGGTTTGTGGCCATCGGGTGACATGGTCTCCGGGACTGCGCTCCAATCGGCGGTAGGAATCGCCGTGGCACCGGATTCACCTGAGCACTGCCTGAGGGAAGCCGAGGAATGCGACCGGCTGGCCGGCCTGTCGCGGCCTGTCGCGACCCGTCAGATCCTGCAGTCGGTTTCGTTCCATTGGCGACAGCTCGCCGAACGCGCTGCCGAGCGCCTGGACGAGCGCCTAAGCACACGCGCGCAACGGCCGACGGCGGCGAGGACAAGGAGCGCCGCCCAGACCGGTGCCAGAGTTCTCGTCGTCGAAGACGAGACGGGGCTCGCCGATACGCTGTGTGACCTGCTGCAGGGCGCCGGCTGCGAGCCGGTGGGACCTGCGGCCAACGTCGCCATGGCGCTCGGCCTCATCGAGACGTCCAGGATCGATGCCGCCATCCTCGACATGCGGCTGATGGGCGAGACGAGCTTCGCCGTCGCCTATGCCTTGAGGGCGCGCGGCATCCCGTTGATGTTCCTGACGGCCTACCAGCGGCGCGACCTGCCGGTGGACCTGAGCGATGAAATCCTGATCGAGAAGCCGTTCAAGGTGCCCGTGCTGATCGAGACCGTGAGACGGATGGCGCGGGCGGATACGGTGTGATGGTTGGATCTGCCATTTGGCGCGGGGGCTGAGGCACAATCCGTCCATCCGGAATCAGCTGATTGAATCGCGCCGGGGGCCCGTTTACCCCTTAAAGCAATACTGGTTGTGCCACGTCAGGGCCGCTGGGTCTGGACGGTATTGCCCGTTCTGCGGTGGCTGGATGCTCCGGCCGTCGAGCGCATAGTAGTGTCGACCGTTCTCAAATTCTTCGCGGATGCGCCTACTCACTGCAAATCGCAAATCGGGGGTGACCGTCACATAGCCAGCGTCAAAAAGGCTGTGAATGTCGCGTCGCAGCAGGAGCCCGTTGCTCGCTTCGTGTGATCCACCTTCGCTATATGGCCGAATGTGAGCTGCATCGAGCGCTGGCAGAGTCCGCTCCTCGCTGATGACGCAGCGACGGTTATAGATGTCCGTTACCAGAACGCGGAATGCGCCCTGGCCCAGTCGGGGCCGAATCAGCTGCGGAGAACCGAAACGAACCATCTCATCCGCTAACCCAGTCACCCGAGGATGTTGTAGCCGTGTCTCTATCGCCTCCCAGAGTGAGCGGCCATCACTCTCGTCGGTGTCGTAGGTTTTGAACGAGACGATGTTGCGAGCCCAACTCGCCGGCACAGGCAGCCAGTCGCGCACTTCAAGAAAGAAAGGCTGGGTGAGAATGCGACAGCCGATTTCAAAATCGACCCTGCGATCGGCGTCGGCGCGGCGATAGCGGGCAATACGAGCCCGCATCTCCTCCAAACTGCGCGCGCCATTCGCTTCACCGAAAGCCTGCCACGCGAGAGAGCAAGGAAGCACGGTCGCGTACCTGCTCGATCGTGAAATGTCTGATACGGAGCTGAGCTTCCGCGGACAGGAGGACTACATCTCCAAGTACCGCCGCGTTCTGGACTATTTCGACGCGGTCAAGATTGGCCTCACGGCCACCCCGGCTCTGCACACGACCCAGATCTTCGGCGACCCGATCTTCAAATACTCCTATCGGGACGCGGTGATTGACGGCTGGTTGATCGATCACGAACCGCCCATCCGTATCACAACGGCTCTCGCCCAAGCAGGAATCACATTTGCTAAAGACGAGCAGCTGGACCTTCTCAACACTCAGACTGGCGAGATCGACCTTGCCCATGCGCCCGACGACATTCGCTTCGAGGTCGAGCACTTCAACAAGCAGGTCGTGACGCCCGAGTTCAATCGGGTCGTGGCCGAAGAGCTGGCAAGGCACATCGATCCGGCAGAGCCCGACAAGACACTCATCTTCGCTGCGACCGACGCCCACGCCGACATCGTGGTGGAAAAGCTGAAGAAGGCGCTAGCCGACGCTTATGGCGAAGTTGACGATGCGGCCGTCAAGAAGATCACCGGCAGTGTCGACCGGGTGAAAGGCTTGATCCGCTCGTTCCGCAATGACACCAACCCCAAGATTGCCGTCACCGTCGATTTGCTGACCACCGGCATCGACGTCCCGAAGATCACCAACCTCGTATTCCTGCGCCGAGTGAACAGCCGCATTCTCTACGAACAGATGATTGGCCGCGCGACGCGGCTCTGCCCGGAGATAAGCAAGGAGGTCTTCCGCATCTACGATGCAGTCGACCTCTACCCTCATCTTCAGAACCTGACTGAGATGAAGCCGGTAGTGGTCAACCCCTCGATCAGCTTCGAGAACCTGATCGCCGAGCTGGTGGCCGTCCGGAAGGATGCAGAGCGCGAGACGATTCGCGAGCAACTCGCCGTCAAGCTGAGACGCCGCCTGAAGAAGCTGTCGCCGGAAGCGCGCAGCAGGTTCGAGGCGATTGCCGGAGAAACGCCCGAGCAGACACTGAAGCGGTTGATGGAAGAGCACCCGCACGCTCTGTCGCAATGGTTCGCATCGCATGGGGGACTGGGCCCGATTCTCGACTGGCAATCGGACGACGGTTCTCCCCGCCTCATGCCGATTTCAAAACATGCTGACCAGCTGGTGTCGGTCACCCGGGGCTACGGCAACGCCCAGCGGCCCGAGGACTTCCTCGATGGCTTCACCGCCTTCGTGCGCGATAACATCAACACCATGACCGCACTCAATCTAGTCGTGCAGCGGCCCCGCGACCTTACGCGGGCAACGTTACAAGAGCTGCGGCGTGCGCTCGACCTCAAGGGCTTCTCGGAAGCCAACCTGCGCACCGCTTGGTCGCAGGCGAAGAATGAGGACATCGCCGCGCCCATCATCGCCTTCGTGCGCCAAGCCGCGATCGGCGATCCGCTGGTCCCCTATGCCGACCGGGTGCGAGCCGCGATGAATCGGATCTTTGCCAGCCGGCCTTGGACGGAGCCGCAGAAGCGCTGGCTAGGACGAATTGCCAAGCAGATCGAGAAGGAAATCGTGGTAGATCGCGGCGCCCTGGATCGACAGCCTTTCGCCGCCGATGGTGGCTTCACCCGCCTCAACAAAGTGTTCGGCGGCCGCCTGGAAGGCGTGCTGGCCGAGATCAATGAAGAACTGTGGAAGAGGACCGCTTGATGGCCACAACGACCGACATTGTCGCCAAGCTGTGGGGGCTCTGCAATATTCTGCGCGATGACGGCGTCACCTACAACGAGTACGTCACCGAGCTGACCTACTTGTTATTCCTCAAGATGCTGCAGGAGACCGGCCGTGAGGAGCGCCTGCCCAAGCAATACCGATGGGCCGAGTTGGCGAAGCGCGACGGGCTCGATCAACTCGACCACTACAAGCGCCTGTTGCTCGAGCTGGGGCGGCCGGCAATCAAGGACGGGTTGGTCAAAGCGATCTTCACTGACGCCCAAACGCGACTCCGCAAGCCGACTAATCTTAAGACGCTTACCTCTAACATCGACCAACTCGATTGGTTCTCAGCCCGTGAGGAAGGCTTGGGCAATCTCTACGAAGGCCTGCTCGAGAAGAACGCCTCGGACAAGAAATCGGGTGCCGGCCAGTATTTCACGCCCCGTCCACTAATCGACAGCATCGTACGGCTAATGAAGCCGCAGCCCGGAGAGATCGTGCAAGATCCAGCCGCGGGCACCGGCGGCTTCCTCGTTGCTGCCGACCACTACATCAAGCAACAGACGGACGATCTCTACAAGCTCAGCGAGCAGCAGACCTTCTTCCAGCGCAATAGCGCCTTCACTGGCGCCGAACTGGTGCCTGACACCCACCGGCTGTGCCTGATGAACCTGCTGTTGCACAGTATCGAAGGGGGAGTCGAATTAGCCGACACGCTCTCGCCCGACGGTGAGCGATTGCCCAAGGCCGACCTCGTGCTGACCAATCCACCGTTCGGCACCAAGAAGGGCGGCGGACGACCGACGCGCAGCGATTTCTCGGTCACCGCCGACTCCTCCAACAAGCAGCTCGCCTTCGTCGAGCACGTTGTGCGCTCCCTCAAGCCGGGAGGCCGCGCTAGCATGATCGTGCCCGACAATGTGCTATTCGAAGACAATACGGGCCGCCGATTACGTACTTGGTTGATGGACCTTTGCACCCTGCACACAATCCTGCGCCTACCGACTGGCATCTTCTACGCTCAGGGCGTGAAAACCAACGTGATATTCTTCCGGCGTGGCAGGACAGACAAGGCCAACACCAGCGCTGTATGGGTTTACGACATGCGCGCCAACATGCCGGCCTTTGGCAAAACCCGACCTCTTGCCGTCGCGGACTTCGAGGGCTTTGAAGCAGCATTCGGTAGTGACCCGAACGGAACTGCAGAACGCAAGGATGAAGGCGAAGAAGGACGCTGGAAACGGCTCACTCGTGCACAGATCGAAGCGCGTGGCGACAACCTCGACATAGCTTGGCTTAGAGACACGGAGATTGAGGCGGAAAAGCAGCTTAGTGAGCTTGACGATATCTCTGCCGCCGTCGTCGGCCATCTGAAGGCAGCATTGGAGGAGATTGAACTCCTCTCCGAAGAACTTGACGCACCGCCTGATGTCACAACCGTTCCTGAGGCGGTGAAATGAATGAGCTTCCTAAAGGTTGGATCAAAGCCACCTTCGACGAGATAACTGATGTCCGCAAAGATCGTCGAAGCCCATCATCGTTAGGAGAAATCGCCTTTGTCGGCCTCGAAGATGTCGAGAGTAATACCGGACGAATACTGTCAACTCGAACAACGGAAGGCCTTAAGAGTACCGTTGTAGTCTTCAGGCCTGACGATGTCCTGTACGGACGTCTGCGCCCATATCGCCGATCTCAAGCTGTAGTCTTTGGACCTCCCTCTTGTCGAAGTCCGCGTACTTCAGATCTTCGAAAGTCAGTTCACCCCTCTGAATATTAGGAATTCGAAGAACTGCGGTGGACCCGCTGTCGTAATCGCACTTCTTTGCTGTGCCGTAGCGGATAACGCACCGCTTGTCGGCAATCACCGCACCGGAAGCACCGTACGCGGCAACTGCGCGCGCTTGCTTGCGAGCTAATGGGCTGCATTTTCTCATTAAGGCACCGGAAGAAAGCCGAGCGCCTAGAACTCGCCTCTAAGAACTCAGCGCGCGACCGCCTCGGCAAGCACATTGACAAATGGCTAACGCAGCCTTGCCCACCACTGCCCCCGAGCCTACCCTCCCCTCATAAAGCGTGCGTCCCAACAGCATGCGTACCAGGGAGGAACCAATGGCTCGTACCACGCGTCGCCAGTTCCTGAAGTCCTCGGGTACTGGAGCACTCGCAATCAACGCCGGCGGCATGGCCGGCATCCTCGCCACCGCCCGGGCGCCGGCCTATGCGCAGGCCACGACCGTGCACTGGCTGAAGTGGAACGACTTCGTGCCGGCGGGCGACCAGATCCTGCGCCAGTCGATGCTGGCGGAAGCCGAGAAGGCGCTCGGCTTCAAGATCAACATGGAGACGATCGGGCTGAATGACCTGCAGCCGCGGGCGACCGCGGCGATCCAGGCGCAGGGCGGGCCCGACATCATCATGATCTTCGACAACAAGGCGCAGCTCTATGCCGACAGCGTCGCCGACGTGTCGGCGGTGTGCGAGGCGCTCGGCGCGGCCCAGGGCGGCTACTACGACCTCGCCAAGGCCAACACGCACGACGGCAGGAAGTGGATCGCCGTTCCCTATTGCATCATCGGCGCCATGGTCGCGTACCGCAAATCGTGGTTCGACGAGATCGGCGTCACGACGTTCCCCGAGACCTGGGACGCCTATCGCGAAGCCGGCAAGAAGCTCAAGGCCAAGGGCCGGCCGCTGGGCCAGACGCTCGGCCACACGGTGGGCGACGCGCCGGCCTTCGCCTATCCCTACCTGTGGTCGTGGGGCGGGCGCGAGGTCGAGGAGGACGGCAAGACCGTGCGGCTCAACACCCGGGAGACGGTGGAGTCGGTGAAGTTCCTGACGGCGTTCTGGAAGGAGGCGCACGACGAGGGCGGCCTCGCCTGGGACGACAGCAACAACAACCGCGCCTTCCTGTCGGGCACGATCAGCGCCACGCTGAACGGCGCCTCGATCTACATCGAGGCGCTGCGCAAGCCCGACCAGTACAAGACCGACAAGGGTGCGCAGCTCAAGACCGACATCCAGCACGCGCCGCTGCCCAAAGGTCCGGCCGGCCAGTTCGGCGTGCATCCCTTCCAGTGCATGATGGTGATGAAGTATTCCAAGAACCAGGCGCCGGCGATGGAGTTCCTGAAGTGGTTCCACTCGCCCGAGGTCTACGGCAAGTGGTTCAACGTGCAGAAGGGCTTCGCTACCGGGCCGACCAAGATGTGGGAGAACCACGAGATGTGGCGGGAGGACCCGGTGATGGCGCCCTACCGCGTGGCGCCGCGGCTCGGCCGGGTCTACGGCCATGCCGGGCCGGCGGGGGCGAAGGCGGCGGAGGTGCTGTCGAAGTACATCATCGTCGACATGTATGCCAAGGCGGTACAGGGCATGCCGGCGGAGGATGCGGTGAAGTGGGCCGAGGGGGAGGTGAGGAAGGTTTATGCCGGGTGACGACCGCGGACGCCCCGTGGCCCGGCTCGAGCCGGACGATGAACGGCTGGCACGGCTGATCCGCGCCGGCGTCGCTCGGGCGCGCTCGGGCAAACCGGCACGTTCGGTGCTGTCCAGCCCGCCGCCTCAGGCGAAGAAGGGCTCGTCGGCGCTAACCGCCCTGCTGAACGAACGGCGCGACGGTCGTTGAACGCGCCGTGAAATTCCGGGACGCCTCGGAGGTCGTGACCCCCGGACGACCGCCTCGCGGAGGCAGCACGCAAGGAGGGCTTCGTCCTCGGGGCGTGGTGACGTTCATCCCCTTTCATTTTTCTGTCGCCCCACGGAAAGACGTCCTTCGCCTGCCGTCGATCGTAAGCTCTTCGTCAGATGACACTAACGTCATCTGATCCGGCACGTCATCTGATCCGCTTCAGCAACTCCCGCGTAAGCAACTACTGAGCCACTCCGCGTCGGCTTCAATTCATCGCCTGCACCGTCTCGAGCATGTGATCACGCTGTGACCCGGCCACAGCTTCATTGTTTGGCGCTACCTATCCGTGCATCGTGTGGCCGGGTTCGTGTGTGGTGGGTCGCCTTGGGTTGCTGGTCGGGTAGGGGTATCCGGCTCGGCAGAGATACCCCGGGAGCGATGTGGAAGGGAGAGTCGGGTGATCGACTTTACAGGCGGGGGCGTGCATGCCGTCGGCTGCCAGCCGATGTGCGCCTCGAAGGATGGCGCGACTGGAGCGCACCGCCTGAGCGGGGCGAGGCCCTGCCAACGCATCAATCCGCCTACCGTCAGGACGACACAATGCGCCGGCAATCGGCGCCTCGGCCTGTCCCGCGCATTCGATTCAACGTTCATTTCCGATCCATCCGTAGGAGGGCGTAACCGTGAGCGAAGGCACCATCGATTCTCTTTCGTCCAGCATCCTGGCTTCCCCCGATGAAGCCGCGGCCAAGTCTGGGCGGGTCCGCATGCTCGTGGTCGAGGGCGATCCCTTGACGCTCGCCAACCTCGCGACCGTGCTGGCCAAGCGCGGCTTCGACGTCGAGAGCTTCCATGACCACCCGGCGCTGAACGACCGGCCTCACAAGGCCGTCGGGCACACGATGGGGTTGGACGGCGTGCAGGTGACCAGCGGGACGCTGCCGGACGCGCCGGCGTTCCGGCGGCCCTCGTCGCCGCCGACCGAGCGGTTCACCTGCGGCAAGCTGCAGATCGATCTCGCCCAGCGGCGCATCTGGTGGAACGACGTCGAGGTTCACCTTACGGGCGGCGAATTCCGCATCGTCGTGCTGCTCGCCTCCCATGCCGATTGCTGCGTCGACTACCGAACCATCTACGATTACCTGCACTACAAGGGCTTCCAGTCAGGCTACGGCGAGAAGGGCTTCTGGGTGAACGTGCGCAGCGTCATCCGGCGCATCCGCAGCCGGTTCCGGGCGGCCGACAGCAGCTTCGATTCGATCGAGAGCATCCGCGCCTTCGGCTATCGCTGGCGACGGCAGTCCTGAAGGGTGGGACCTCGAGGAGAGGGGCGCAACGCCTGGGGGGCTGAGCCGTTGTGCGCACACGCCCTTCACCAGGTTCCCTTTCACGAGGCTCCAAATGCGCCGTCCGACCGTTCTCGCCACCGCCGCCCTGGCCGCCGTCGCCCTTGCCTCGGTTACTTTGGCTGCTGCCGCCATTGCCCTGCCCCTGGTCGTCCACGCGCAGGGGACGCCGCAGACCGTCCAGCTGACCAAGGTCGACGTGGTGAAGATGGCGACCGGCTTTCGCGCCAGCAAGGTGATCGGCTCGACCGTCGTCAACGACGCCGGCGATACGGTGGGCAAGGTCGACGACGTCATCATCGGCGAGGGCGGCAAGGAGCCCTTCGTGGTGCTGGCGGTCGGCGGCTTCC
>Ga0065178_100193_pt1 | contig 73334 bp, 63 predicted proteins | sample FECB22metaG_FD_59210 | JGI IMG/M metagenome (GOLD analysis project Ga0065178, IMG submission 59210) | Cyanobacterial communities from the Joint Genome Institute, California, USA - FECB-22 (version 2) (version 2) | ecosystem: Environmental > Aquatic > Thermal springs > Hot (42-90C) > Microbial...
TCGCTGATCAGCGCCTGCAGGATGCGCCATGGCCCGGGCAGGATGTAGTAGGGCACGGCCATCTTCCAGACGATGAACTCCCAGAGGCCGAGCACCAGCAGGCCGATCGCCACCGGCGCCAGGATCTTCTGCCAGGTGGTGACGGCGAGGCCGAGCCAGCGCGGCTGATCCGCGATCGGAGCGAGAGCTTCCGCATCGGTGCCGTCACTTTGCAGGATGGCGGTCATGACACGATCGCCTCATGGAGCTTGGCCGAGACGGCGCGGCAGGCCGCGGCATATTCGGGCGAGGTCCGGAACGACGAGTCGCGCGGGAATGGCGCGGCGGTCGCGACGTCGGCGATGACCCGGCCGGGACGCGCGGCCATCACGACGATGCGCTGGGAAAGATAGACCGATTCGAAGACCGAATGGGTGACGAACAGCACGGTGAAACGCTGCCGCGCCCACAGCGCCAGAAGATCATCGTTCAGCTTCTGGCGGGTGATCTCATCAAGGGCCGCGAACGGCTCGTCCATCAGCAGGAGCTTGGGTTCGGTGACGAGCGCGCGGGCGATCGATACGCGCATCTTCATGCCGCCCGACAGCTCGCGCGGATAGGCGCGCAGGAACGAGCCCAAGCCCACCGCTTCGAGGGCGGCGCCGGCGCGCGCCGCGGCCTCCTTGGCCGGCATGTGCTTCAGGATCAAGGGCAGCATGACGTTGCGCTCGGCCGTCGCCCACGGCATCAGCGTCGCCTCCTGAAAGACGAAGCCGACATCGTGCGCGGTCGTCGGCCAGTCGATGCGTCCGGCGCTGGGCTCACCCAGGCCCGCGATCATGCGCAGCAAGGTCGACTTGCCGCAGCCCGAGGGTCCGAGCAGGCTCACGAACTCGCCCGCATTGAGGTCGAGGTCGACGCCGGTAACGGCGAGCGTGCCGTTGGAGAAGCGCTTGGCGACTCCGCGGGCCTGCAGCACCGGCCGGGCGGGCGAGGCCTCGATCGCCGGTTCGACGGCGCGCAGCGCCACGGCCATCACGCCTTGCCCACGCCCTTGTTGACGAACTCGAGCGAGTAGGCCTTTTTTGCATCGACGCCGGCCGGCAGCACGCCGACATCGACCATCGAGGCGTAGAACCGCGCCCAACGCGCATCGGTCATGGCGCCGATGCCCATGGTGAGGGCGTCTCCCGAGGCGACGATGCCCTTTTCGTTCATGACCTTGATCGCGTAGGCGATCTTGTCGTCGGTCATGTCCGGGTTGTCCTTCCTGATCAGGGCGTTGGCCGCCTCGATGCCGGGCCCGCCCTTGAGATACTCCGCCCAGCCTTCGAGGCTGGCATTGACGAAGCGCTGGGCCACGTCCTTCTTCTCGGTGGCGAACTTCTTCGACGTCGCGATGGTGGTGTTGTAGTTGTCGAAGCCTGCATCGGCGATCAGCAGCACCACCGGGTCGACACCGGTCTGGCGGATGGCATAGGGCTCAGACGACACGAAGCCTTGCTGCACCAAGTTCTTGTCGGCGAGGAACGGCGCCAGGTTGAAGGTGTAGGGCTTCATCTGGTCGTCGCTGTAGCCGTACTTGGCCTTGAGGAAGGGCCAGTAGGTGACCCGTCCTCCCGCGCCGACCAGGATGGTCTTGCCCTTGAGTTTCTCGAAGCTGTCGTTGCCGACGCCGGGATGGGCGATCAACACCTGCGGGTCTTTCTGGAAGATGGCGCCGATGCACAGGAAGGGCAGGTCCTCCTTGGCGTAGTTCAGCGCCTCCAGACCGCCGGACATGATCATGTCGACGCGGCCGCCCATCAGGAGCTGCGAGTTGGAAATTTGCGGGCCGCCCATGCGCAGGTCGCAGTCGATGCCGTGCTTCTTGTAGATGCCGGCGGTGACGGCCTGATAAAAGCCGCCGTGCTCGGCCTGGGCGCGCCAGTTGGTCTGATAGCTCACCTTGTCCAGAACCTGCGCACTGGCCCGATTGCCCGGCAGTGGGATCAGGACGGAACCCGCGGTCGCCCCGGCCAGACCAAGCGCGGCGCGCCGGGACAGGCGATATCGCGTCATCGTCATCGCTGTTTCCTCACCGTTGGTGAGGGCCAAAACGCAATTGCTGTGCCAGCTTTCTGCCTAATTCTTGCGCACTAGCTTTTGCACTCTAGCCTTTGCGAAGGGGGCCGACGCGCAGGGCCGACAGTGGATAGCGGTGGATCTCATCGAGCAGCTTCACGAAGCGGGCCGCCGCGTGCTCGACCAGCTGCTTGCCGCGCTCGGCGTCGGCGTCGGTGGCGTCACCGCAGGCGCCGGGCAGGCTGAGATCCTGGGTCTCCCAGCCGAAGCCGATCCTGCCCTCGGGCGTCAGGATCTCGTATTCGCCCTCCATGTCGAGCGAGCTTGGCCGGAAGTTGGCGAGCTGGTCGCGCCGCACCAGGTCGGGATGGAGATGCATCATGATCGAGGTCTCGACCGAGCCGCCATGGATGCCGTGTTTGAGTTCGCTGTCAGGAAAGAGGCCGGCGGGGCGGCCGAGCGAGTAGGTGCTGGCGGTGACCACGAACATGTCGCGGCGCACTCGGAGCTCGCGAGCCACGATGTCGGCGATCTGCGGCTGGCCGCCGTGGCTGTTGAACAGCACCAGCTTGCGTACGCCGGCGCGGCCCACGCTTTCGCCGATCTCGGTCCACAGCCGGATCAGCGTCTCGGCCGACAGTGTGAGCGTCCCGGGATAGGAGATGTGTTCGTTCGACTTGCCGACTGGCATCGCCGGCAGAAACGTGACGGGGAACTCTGGCGGCAGCAACTCCATGGTGCGCACCACGACGCCGCGATTGATGGCCGCGTCGACCTCGACCGGCAGATGCGGGCCATGCTGCTCGATCGCCGCCACCGGCAGGACGGCGATCACGGCGGACATGTCGGTTTCCTGGAAGTCCTTGGTGGTCATCTCCACCCACAGGCGCCGTAACCGGCCGGACATTGGCGACCCTCCCCGATGTTGCATTGCGCCCAGTGCAAGGCGCTTGCCACATCGCGGGAGGCTCGCTCGTCTGTCACTTCTTGAAGAAGGCCAGCAGATCGGCGTTTATCACGTCAGCCTGTGTTGTCGGCATGCCGTGCGGGTAGCCCTCGTAGGTCTTGAGGGTGCCGTTCTTCAGGAGCTTCGCCGACATCGGGCCCGATGCGACATAAGGCACAATCTGGTCGTCCTTGCTGTGCATCACCAGGACCGGGATGGAGATCTTCTTCAGATCCTCGGTGAAGTCGGTTTGCGAGAAGGCGACGATACCGTCGTAGTGAGCCTTGGCGCCGCCGTTCATGCCCTGGCGCCACCAGTTCTGGATCACCGCTTCCTCGGGCTTGCCGGTCTTGTTGTAGTTGTAGAACGGCCCGGCCGCGATATCGCGATAGAACTTGGAACGGCCGGCCGCCAGCTGGACCTGGAAGTCGTCGAACACCTTCTTCGGGAGTCCCTGCGGATTGGCTGCCGTCTGCACCATGAGAGGCGGTACTGCGGAAATGATCGCGGCCTTCACGGCTCGGCTCTCGCCGTGGCGCGCCAAGTAATGCACCACCTCGCCGCCGCCGGTCGAATGTCCGACATGGATCGCGTCCTTGAGGTCGAGACGCTGGACGACCGCCGCGAGATCGTCGGCGTAATGGTCCATGTCATGGCCGTCGGCGACCTGGGTCGAGCGCCCATGCCCGCGGCGGTCGTGGGCGACGACGCGGTAGCCGTGGTTGAGGAAGAACATCAGCTGGGCGTCCCAGTCGTCGGACGACAGCGGCCAGCCGTGGCTGAACACGATGGGCTGACCGTTGCCCCAGTCCTTGTAGAAGATCTCGACGCCATCCTTGGTGGTGATGCTGGGCATGACTCTCTCCTTTACTGGCCGGCATCCTAGTCGGTGCCGCCAAAAAGAAACCCCATACTTAGGGATATGAGCGTAACGCCCGCGTCAAAACGTTCTGATAGGCGCAGCCCCTTAGAGGCGGATGCACTTGGCCCAATGGCCCGGCGCCAGCGGATGCTGCAGCGGGTCGACCTTGGCGCATTCGTCGACGGCGATGGGACAGCGCGTGCGGAAGCGGCAGCCCGACGGCGGATGCGCGGGATCGGGCAGGTCGCCCTCGAGGATGATGCGTTGCCGCTGCGCCTCGATATCGGGATCGGGCACCGGCACCGCCGACATCAGCGACTTGGTATAGGGATGGGCAGGGGCATTGTAGATCTCTTCCTTGCCGGCACGCTCGACGATCTTGCCGAGATACATCACCGCGATGTCGTCGCTGATGTGCCGCACGACACTGAGATCGTGAGAGATGAAGATATAGGCGAGGCCGAGCTGCTGCTGCAGGTCCTGCAGCAGGTTGACGATCTGGGCCTGGATGGAGACGTCGAGCGCCGAGACCGGCTCGTCGCAGACGATCAGCTCGGGTTCGACGGCGAGCGCCCGGCAGATCGCAATGCGCTGCGCCTGGCCGCCGCTCAGCTCGTGCGGATAACGCTCGATCAGGTGGCCGGCCATGCCGACCATGTCCAGAAGCTCGCGGATGCGCCGGGCGCGCGCGGCGCCGGGATAAAGGCCATGGATGTCGAGCGCCTCGCCGACGAGGTCACCGATCGGCATGCGCGGATTGAGCGAGGCGTGGGCGTCCTGGAAGATGATCTGCAGCTTGCGGCGCATGCGGCGCAGGCTTGCCCTGTCGAGAGCACAGAGATCGGTGCCGTCGAACAGCACGCGGCCGCTGGTCGGCCGCACGAGCTGCAGGATGGCATAGCCGGTCGTCGACTTGCCGCAGCCCGATTCACCTACCAGGCCGAGCGTGCGGCCGCGTTCGACGCTGAGGCTGACGCCGTCGACAGCCTTTACCGAGCCCACCGCATCAGGCCGGCCGTAATGGACGTCGAGGTCCTCGACTTCGAGAAGGGCTGTCATCGTCCGAGGTCAGCCAGGCAGTCGGCCCAATGGCCGGCGCCGAAGTCGCGACGTTCCGGCGGCCGCGCCTGGCAGGCCGGCACGGCCACGCGGCAGCGCGGCAGGAAGGGGCAAAGGGGAATGGGATCGATCAGGTTGGGCGGCAATCCTTCGATCGGCGTCAGCCGCCGGCCGCCGGTGCCGTCGACACGCGGCGTCGAGCCCATCAGGCCGAGCGTGTAGCCGTGGCTTGGCCGATGGAAGAGATCGCGGATCGGGCCCGATTCGACGACCGTGCCGGCATACATGACGTTGACGCGATCGCAGAGGCCCGCGACGACGCCGAGATCGTGGCTGATCCAGATCACCGAGGTACCGCGCTCGCGCTGCAGGCGCTTCACCAGGTCGATGATCTGAGCCTGGATGGTGACATCGAGCGCCGTCGTCGCCTCGTCGGCGATCAGCAGGCGCGGATTGCAGGACAGCGCGATGGCGATCATGACGCGCTGGCGCATGCCGCCGGAGAACTGGTGCGGGTAGGCACCGAGCCGCCTCTCGGCCATCGGGATGCCCACCGTCTCCAGCAGCTCGATGGCGCGACGGCGGGCGGTCGAGCCATCGAGCTTCTGATGGCGGCGCAGCACCTCGGTGAGCTGGCGGCCGACGGTGAGCACCGGATTGAGCGAGCGCATCGGGTCCTGGAAGATCATGGCCATGCGCGCGCCGCGGATCTCGCGCGCCTCGGCCTCGCTCAGCCGCAGCAGATCGGTCCCTTCGAGGGTGATCCTCTCGGCGCTCACACGGCCCGGCGGTTCGGGGACCAGGCGCATGATCGAGAGCGCGGTGACGCTCTTGCCGCTGCCGCTTTCGCCGACCAGACCCAAAACCTCGCCTTCCTCGAGGTCGAAAGAGACGCCGTTCACTGCCCGCACGACGCCACGGTCGGTGGCGAAGCGGGTCTGTAGGTTGCGCACGCTGAGCAACGGCATCAGCCGTCTCCCTCGGCCAGCCGGCGGCGGGTGCGCCAGGCCCGCGGATCGAGCGCGTCACGCAGGCCGTCGCCCAGGAAGTTGATGCTGAGCACGCAGAGCATGATGATCCCGGTCGGCGCCATGAACATCCACGGCGCGTCGCCCAGAAAGCGGCGCGCTTCGCTCATGTCGCGGCCCCAGCTCGGCTGTGGCGGCTGGGTGCCGAAGCCCAGGAAGGAGAGCGAGGCCTCGGCAACGACAGCGGCCGAGAACACGATGGTGAGCTGCACCACGATCGGCGAGACGACGTTGCGCAGGATGTGGGAGAGGACGATGCGGGTGGGCCGCGCGCCGAGCGCGCGGGCGGCGGTGACGTAGACGTCCTCACGCACCGCCAGTGTGCTGCCGCGCACGATGCGCGCCAGCACCGGGGCCTGCACTAGCCCCAGCGCCAGCATGACGTTCTGGATGTCGGGCCCCAGCAGGCCGACCAGCGCTACCGCCAGCAGCAGCGGCGGGAAGGTGAGGAAGGCATCGACCAGGCGCATCAGGAGATTGTCGATGCGGCCGCCGAAGTAGCCCGAGGCGAGGCCGAGCGGCACGCCGAGGATGAAGGCGAACGCCACGACCAGAACGCCGACGCTGAGCGAGGTGCGGCCGCCCCAGATCAAACGCGAAAAGACATCGCGGCCGAAATGATCGGTGCCCAGCAGATGCTCGAAGGAGGGTGGCTTGAGCTTGGCGCTGAGCTTGATCTGGACGGGATCGTAGGGCGCGACCCACGGCGCCAGTGCCGCGGCAAGACAGACCAGCAGCAGCACGACCAGCCCCACCATCGCCGCGCGATGGCGCGGGAACTGGCGCGCCGCCAGCACGAACGCGCCCGTGATCCGATAGGGCGCAGCGAGGGGTGAGGGGTCGGCCAGCGCCATCTCAGTACCGGATGCGCGGGTCGAGCACGGCGTAGAAGACGTCGGCCATGATGTTGGCGAACAGGAAGAAGCCTGCGATCACCAGGGTGGAGCCCTGGATCACCGGGAAGTCGCGATTGACGACGGCGTTCAGCACGGCCGAGCCCATGCCCGGCACGGCGAAGATGTATTCGATCGTCACCTGGATGCCGATCATGTAGCCGAACTGGATGGCCGCCATGGTGACGAAGGGGATCATCGCGTTCTTGAGTGCATGGATCACGATGATGGTGGCGGGCAGCAGCCCCTTGGCGCGCGCGGTCCGCATGTAGTCCTGCGACAGTACGTCGATCATGCTGGAGCGCAGGAGCCGCGTCAGGATCGCGGTCTGCAGCGTGCCGAGCGCGATCGCCGGGATGATGAACGGCTTGACGTAAGTCCACACCCCGCCGCTCACCTGCTCGGCGGTACCGATGCCGGTGATGGGCAGCCAGTCGAGCTGGATGGAGAAGACGTAGATCAGGATCAGCGCCAGCCCGAAATTGGGGATGGCGAAGCCCGCGACCGTGTAACCGGTACAGAGATAGTCGATCCAGCTGTTGCGGCGGAGCGCCGCCAGCACGCCGAGCGGGATGGAGACCAGGAGTGCGAAGGCCATTGCCGACGCCGCGAGCTGCAGGCTGACCGGTAGGCGCTCGGCCAGCAGCCTGGTGACCGGGTCGTTGAGCCTGATCGAGCGGCCGAGATCGCCTTGGACGACCTTGCCGACCCACAAGGCGTACTGCTCGGGCAGCGAGCGGTCGAGGTTGAACTCCTTGCGCATCGCCTCGGCCGCTTCCTTGGACGTCTGCATGCCGAGCATGATCTGCACGGGATCGCCCGGGGTCGCGCGTGTGATCAGGAAGGTCATCAACGACACCACGACCAGGACCAACGGGACCTGGATCAGGCGGCGGCCGAGATAGCGCCACATGGCTCAGTACCGAGCGCTTGAGAACGACGGAGGGGCCACGACCCGCGAGCGGGTCTTGCGGGCCACGGCCCCTCCGCCTGCCTGCGCACCGTCACCGATGCGCAAGAACAAGCCCATCAGGCCCATTCCACCGTGTCGAGCCTCTCCATGTATTCCTGCGGCGTCGGCACGAAGCCTTTCACGTTCTTGTTGAACACCTGGATGTTGTTGGTATTGCAGTGATAGATCAGCGGGCATTCTTCGAGCGTGTGATCGACGATCTTGTTGTACATGCTCTCGCGCTTGCCCTGGTCGAGCTCGCTGCGCGCGCCGTCGAGCATGCCGTCCATCAGCGGCAGGTCGTAGGCCGAGGCGTTGCCCTTGGCGTGCAGGAACCACCATGAAGTAGCGTCGGGGTCGGGCGCCACCAGCGTGATGTCTTCGAGCAACTGGTCAAAGCGCTGGTTCAGCCACAGATTGTTGTAGCCGCCCATGTCCATATTCTTGATCTTGTAGGTGATGCCGATCTGGCTGACCATTGCGGCGACCAGCTCGAGCTCCTTGCGCAGCCAGTCCTTGTCCGAGGTGATGACCTCGACCTCGTAACCCTTCATGCCGGCCTGGGCCATCAGCTCCTTGGCCTTCTTGAGGTCGCCGTTCTTCGGGTACTTCAGCATTGGGCCGCGATAGCCAAGATAGCCCGCCGGGATCTGGTTGTCGGTGGCCAGCGCCTCGCCGTAGTAGATCTCCTTGACGATCGCCTCACGGTCGATGGCGTAGGAGATCGCTTGGCGTACCAGCTTGTTGCGCCACGGCGCGTCGGGCTTGGAATTCTTGAGATTGAACTGCTGGTAGTCCCACTCCCATCCTGGTGTCGAGCTGACGACGACGTTGGCGTTCTTGCGCACCTGCCCCAGCTCCTTGGGGTCGGGATGCGTCACGAAGTCGAGCTCGTTCTTGAGCAGCGCCTGCAGGCGTGTCGTTGAATCGGGGATGGCGCGGTAGACGACCTTGTCGAGCTTGGGCAGGCCCGGCCGCCAGTAGTCGGGGTTCTTGACCAGCGTGATCTCGGTTCCGCGTTTGCTCTCGATCTGGAACGGGCCGTTGCCGACTGGCGTCGCCGAGTAGGCCTGGTTGCCCATCTCCTTGTGCGCCTTGGCGGAGATGACGGTGCCGCCGTACCCCATGGTGACGCCCGGGAAGGCGCCGAACGGCAGCTTGGTCTTGACCTCGACGACGTACTTGCCGTCGGCCTTCACCGTGTCGACGGGGAAGAGGGCGGTGCCGACCTGGAAGCTCTTGGATTCGATATGGAAGTTCCAGGTGTAGACGAGGTCGTCGGCGGTGAGCTCGCCGAAGCCTTTCTGCCATTTCACGCCCTCGCGCAGCTTGATGCGCCAGGTCAGCGGATCGGGATTGGCCCACTCCAGCGCCAGGCTTGGTTCGATGGTGCGCTTGGCAAAGTCGATCTGCACCAGCCCGTCGAAGATGTTGTAGAGGATGAGGCCGCCCTGGATGTCGAAGCGGATGACCGGGCTGAGATTGCCGAACTCGCCGCCCCACACGCCGACGCGCAGGTCGCGCTTGCCCTGGGCGATGGCGGGGGCACGTCCGCTGCCGAGGATCAACCCGCTGCCGAGTGTGCCTGCCGCGAAGGCGCGGCGCGTTATGCCCTGGCTCCTCATCCCTGCCTCCTGTGCGATCTCAGAAGCCCCTGTCGTATTCCTTCAATCCGTTCTCGACGATCTGATGCAGCAGTGTGATCAGGCTGGCCTGAACACGATCCGACGTGCCGTCGACGTAGGGGATGAGCCGCGAATAAGCTCCATCCATGGCCCCGCCGGCGACGCTGGCGTGCACGATGCGCAACTCGGTGGCCTCATCGTGCAGCACCTCGCGATCCCCCAAATGACCCGCCAGCGCCGCCGCAATGCCGTAAGCCCCCCAATTCGACACCGCGGCGAACACGAGGACATCGCATTCAGTAACCGTGCCAACACCACCATGGCAGGGGCAGCCGCAATCCTTGCCGTAGGGCTGGATTTCGCGCACCGCTTCCTTGATCAGGCCGCAGCCGATCTCGTTGCCGCCGTCACCGACACCGATCGTCGGAATGCCGTTGGCCTTGGCGTAGTCGGCCAGGTGATAGGCGCTGGCGATCTTGTCGGGCGTGCGCGGCGTCCCCATGATCGAGTGGTAGATGCCGTTGACGTTGGGCCCGACCTTCTCGATGAAGATCATCGCCGCGGGCTTGAACTTCCTGGTGAGGGCGGCCGCCGCCTTTTTGCCGGCCGCATCGCCCAGGGGGAAGTCGACGGCGAGGGCCACCGAGCGGCGCTGCTTGAACAGGTCTTCGTCGACCACCGCGATGCCGGCAGCTTCTGTGGCCTTGACGGTGGCGGGCATGTTGCGCGCCTCGCTGATCAGCACCGGCTTGGCGCCCAGCCCAACCTCGATGGCGCGGGCGATCGCGGCGGCGCCCGGCGGGCCATCGGTCTCGCCGGCGGGCAGGCCAGGCGGCGTGCCGGCACCGGTTACTACGAAGACGTGGTCGCCGGGCCTCACCTTGTCCTTCAGGAGCTTGGCGGCGAGCCAGGTCAGCGGCTTCTTCTGCTTCTTACGTGCCGCTTCGTAGAGCGGATAAGTGACGCCGCGCGGCAGGCCGGCCCGGAAACGCATCTCTATGTTGACCGCCCGATCGATCGAATCGCCGACGATTTCGTCAATTGCCATGGAGTTCTCTCCTAACCTGACCTCATCTGAGGAGGCCGCGCAGCGCCCTTTTTCGAAGGCTTGATCGCCCTCGTTAGTGCGTCAGCCCGGCATCGGGCGGCTCGAGGTTCTTGCGCACGATGTTCGACAGGAACTGCATGCAGGCCATCGAGGTCTCGCCATCGAGCCCGTCGACTAGGAAGTCCGTGGTGCAGTACATCGCCTCGAGACCGCCGGCATCGAGGCAGGCTTGCACGATGCGCTTCTCCATCGCCGGCGAATGGATGAGCTGCGGCTTCTTGAGAAGGTAGGCGAGGCAGGCTTCGATGCCGTAGCAGCCCCAGTTGGACATCATTGCCGGGACCACCACGTCGGTCTTGACCACCGTCGCCAGTGCCTTGCCTTTGGGCATGGTATTGACGACGGCGTCGTAGATCGTGCCGAAACCGAGCTCGTTGCCGTGATCGCCGATGCCGACGGAGAAGATCTTGCGGCGGTTGGCTTCGGTGACGACCTCGCCGATGTCGATGCAGCCCTGGAACTGCGACTTGGGGCCGGTGAGCGGCAGGCCGGTCGCGGTATGGAGGTTGCCGTCGGCGCCAGCGCCCAGCCGCTCGGTGCTGACCACGGCCTTGGGCTTGTAGTCGGCATAGAGCTTGGCGATCCACGCCTTGATCTTGGACTGCTGCGTCGGCGCATTGACGATGGCGGCGCCGAGATGGCGGTCGCGCGCCTGGGCGAACGGCTTCACCATCAGGCCGGCCGCCTCGCTCGAAGCGACGATGGGATCGGCGTGGCACGCCTCGTTGACGAAGACCGGGATGGCGCCGAGCCCGCGATAGAGGATCCTGGCCAGCGACGCAGCACCTGGCGGCCCATCGCTCTCGCCCTTGGGCATGGTGGGTTCGTAGCCGGCGCCGGTCACGATGAAGACGACGTCGCCCTTGCCGAGCGCCTTCTTTAGTCCTTTCGCCGCCGTCATGGTGACCGGCTTGTTGCCGGCGGCCTTGCGCGCGGCCTCGTACATCGGCGCCAGCACGCCATGCGGCATGCCGCGATTCTTGGCCTCGATGGTGATCAGCCGATCGACGGCTTCGCCGACCATGTCGAGCATGGCTTGTCCCCTGAAGTTGCCCTGCTGAGAATTGGGCGCTCTGCCTAGTGATCGCACAAGTCCAATTTTTGCTTCGACACGATGCCAAACCGGCATCACTATTTCCGGCCATGCAGAACGCCAATCTCCGCTACTTCACCTCGGTCGCCCGCCACGGTTCGATCCGCGAAGCCGCCGACGAACTTCATGTCGCCCAATCGGCGCTCAGTCGGCAGATCCAGAAACTCGAGCAGGCGCTTGGCGTGCCGCTGTTTCAACGCCACGCGCGCGGCGTCGAGCTGACCTCGGCCGGGGAGATCTACCTGCGCCACGCGCGGTCGAGCCTGCGCCAGGACGAGCGCGTGCGCTCCGAGCTCGACGCGCTCAAGGGGCTGCGCAGCGGCACGATCAACATGCAGGCCATCGAATCGCTGGTGCCGGGCGTGCTGCCGCGGGTGATCCTGGGGTTCAGCGCGCGCCATCCCAGCATCACATTCAATGTCACCGTCGATCGCTCGGACCTCATCCTGGCGGCGGTACGCGAGGGGCGTACGGACATCGGGCTGGTGTTCTATCCGACGATGGAGAGCGAGGTGACCAGCGTCTTCAAGATGCGCGAACCGCTGGTGGCCTTGATGTCGCCACGCCATCCACTCGCCAAGAAGGCCAAGGTCTCTCTGGCCGAAAGTGTCGACTATCCCATCGCCTTGCCGCTCAAGAACTCGGGCAGCCGCATGCTGATAGACATCGCCTGCAAGGCGGCCGGGATCTACATGAAGCCGGTGCTGGAAACCAATTCGATCCAGCTGCGCGTGCAATTCCTGAAGGTCAACAACGGCATCACCTTCCATTCGAAATTGTCGGCCGCCGAAAGCCTGAGCACGGGCAAGCTCGTTGCCGTGCCGATTCGCGATCGCATCGTCAACACCGCAACGATCGACGTCATCACGCACGCCTCGCGTCAGCTGCCGCTGGCGGCCGAGGCGTTCCTGCGCTTCCTGCAGGGTGAGTTGCAGAATCTGCGCGAGCCACTCAGCAACGCTGCATAGGCCGTGGCGCATTTCATGCATCGCGGCGCCGACATAATCACGAGGAGGAAACGGTCATGACCTTCACCCTGGTGGCACGCTGTCCGAAAACGGGACAGATGGGGATCGGCGTCGCGACCTACTCGATCTGCGTCGGCCTCTACTGCAATGGCTTGCGGCCCAATGTCGGCGCGACCATGAGCCAGGCCTTCGTCAACCAGGGCAACAACACATTGGCGCTGCGCCTGCTCGAACAGGGCTTCGGTCCGGCGCGCGTGCTCGACGAACTCGCAGCCAACGATCCGGATTTCGCCTATCGCCAGATTGCCGTCATCGATCGCGATGGCAAGGCGGTAGCCTACAGCGGCCCCAAGACCCGCGGCTGGTCGGGCCACAAGGTGGGCGAGGGCTATGTCGCCATGGGCAACGTGCTGACGGGGCCGCAAGTCGTGGACTCCATCGCCAGGGCCTATGAGGACAGCGTTGCTGAGTCGTTCGACCGTCGTCTGCTCGCTGCGATCGAGGCCGGGCGCGACGCCGGCGGCCAGGTCGGTAATGACGGCCATATGACCGAACGTTCGGCAGGCCTGTTCGTCTACGGCGCCTACGATCACGCGGAGCTCGATCTCCGGGTCGACCTGCATGACAAGGCGGTCGACGAGTTGCGCCGCGCCTTCGAGGAGTACGAGCTCTACCGCGGCTACTACAAGGAGCGCGGCAAGAATCCCCGGCAGGCCATCCCGCAGTACCAGTTCGAGGCGCGCCTCAAGGGCGGACAGCAGGAGGCGGCGCAATGACCTACTCGATCATCGGCCGTTGCGAGCGGACGGGCCGGCTCGGCCTCGGCATCACCACGTTCTCGCTGGCCGTCGGCGGCCGCTGCGAAGGCGTCGCCGCCAACATCGGCGTCTGCAAGACGCAAGCCTTTCCCAACCGCACCAACGATCCGCTGGGCATCAAGCTTCTGGCCGAGGGTTACCTGCCGTCGCGGGTGATGGCGATGTTCGCCGCCAACGACAGCGAGCACGACTATCGCCAGATCGCCATCATGGATCGCGAGGGGCGGATCGCCGCTCACACCGGTTCCGGCACACGCGGCTGGTCGGGCCACAAGATCGATACCGACTGCGTTGCCTTCGGTAACGGCCTGGTGGGGCCGCAGGTGCTGGACGGGCTGATCGCGGGCTTCAAGGCCGAGGCGGACGAGGCGCTGGAGTACCGGCTGATGCGGGCACTCGAAGGCGGCCGCGATGCCGGCGGGCAGGGCGACGCCAAGAGCCACCGGCCCGAGCGCTCGGCCGCCATCAAGGTCGTCGACCGCCTCGACTATCCCGACATCGATGTCCGCGTCGACGTCCATCCCACGGCGGTCGAGGAGCTGCGTCGCGTGCTCGAGGAGTTCAAGCTCTACGAGGAGTTCTATCGCGAGCGCGGCCGCAATCCGGGCAAGGCGATCGCGCAGGACGTGTTCGTCGCCAACCTGCAGAAGCAGCGCGCCCAGAGAACGGCATGACGGAGACAGCATGACCTACACAATCCTCGGCCGTTGTGCGCGGACGAGCCGCGTCGGCATCGGCATCGCGACCTTCTCGATCACCGTCGGCCGTTACTGCTGGGGCGTGAAGTCGAACGCCGGCGTGACGGTGAGCCAGGCCTTCGCCAACGAGCGCAACAACGCGCTGGCGCTGCGGCTGCTGACACAGGGCTTCACCGCTGGTTCGGTGCTGAAACAGCTCATGGACAACGATCGCTACGCCGAATACCGCCAGATCGGCGTCATCGATCGCAGCGGCATGGCAGTCGCATACACCGGTCCCAAGACGCGCGGCTGGTCGGGTCACGTCGTCGGCGAGAACTACGTGGCCTTCGGCAACGGCTTGGTCGGGCCGGAAGTCGCCGATGCCATCGCCAAGGGCTTCCTGGCCGAGCCCGAGTCCGATCTGGAACATCGCCTGCTGATGGGCATTGAGTACGGCCGCGACGCCGGCGGGCAGGGCACCCGCGAGCGCCACAAGGCTGAGCGCTCGTCGGCGCTGCGAGTCTATTCGACGGACACCTACGCCGACATCGACCTGCGCATCGACCTGCACGAGACCGCGGTCGAGGAACTGCGCCGCGTGTGGACCGAGTACAAGCAGTACGAGAGCTACTATCGCAATCGCGAGCGCAATCCGCGCGGGGCGATCGGCCAGGAGGAATTCATGAAGACCCTCAGGGCGGCGGAGTAGCCATGACCTTCTCGATTATCGCGCGCTGCCCGCACACCGGCCGGCTCGGCCTCGGTATCGCCACCTTCTCGATCGGCGCCGGCGGTCGCTGCGAGGGCATCTTGGCCGGCGTCGGCATCTGCAAGACGCAGGCTTTCACCAACCGCGGCAACGACCCGCTGGCGATCGAGCTTTTGGCGCAGGGCTTCGGCCCGGCGCAGGTGATGAAGATGCTGGAGCAGAATGATCCCGATCATGCCTACCGGCAGATCGGGATCATCGACCGTGACGGCAACGCGGTCGGCCATACCGGTTCCGGCACCAGGCCGTGGTCGGGGCACCGCGTCGGCACGGGCTATGTCGCCTTCGGCAATGTGCTCGCCGGGCCGCAGGTGCTCGATGCCATCTGTGCGGGCTTCGAGAAGGATCCTGGCGGATTGCTTGAGTTCCGCATCCTCGCCGCCCTGGAAGGCGGCCGCAATTCTGGCGGCCAGGTCGGCGCCAGCGGGCATCTGACCGAACGGTCGGCCGCCATCCGCGTGGTTGCCGATCCCGACTATCCCGACATCGACGTGCGCGTCGACCTGCACGACGACGCCATCGTCGAGCTGCGCCGGGTACTGGAGGAATTCAAACGCTACGAGGTCTTCTATCGCGACCGCGGGCGCGATCCGTCGACGGCCGTCACCCAGGACGAGTTCGTGGCGCAGCTGGAGGGCAGGGCATGAAGAAGCCGTTCCACCTCGCCTGGTTCCTGTCGCAGGGCTACGGGCCCAAGAGCTGGCGCAGCGCCTGGCCGGGCAGCGACCTGCGGCGCTGGATGATGCCCGACATCTTCGTCGATCTCGCCCAGGGGCTCGAGCGCGGCTGCTTCGACTACATCATCATCGAGGATTCCTCGAACGTGCCCTACACCTACAAGGGCAACCACGACACCTATCTGCAGTATGGCGCCAGTGCTCCCAAGCTCGATCCGGCGGTGCTTGTGCCGTATCTCGCCATGGCCACAAAGAACCTCGGCATCGTGCCGACGCTCTCGGTGTCGGAATATCCGCCGTACCTGCTGGCGCGCCTGGTCAACTCGCTCGACCATGTCACCGAGGGCCGCATCGGCTGGAACTGCGTCACCGGTTGCAACGACGGCGCGGCACAGAACTACGGCCATGAGAAGCATCGCCCGCACGACGAGCGCTACGATGTCGCCGACGAGTTCGCCGACCTCGTGACCAAGCTCTGGGAGGCTTGGGAGCCGGACGCCGTCGTGCTCGACCGGGAAAAGCCGATGTTCGCCGACGGCTCGAAGGTCCATGCCATCAACCACGAGGGCAAGTACTTCAAGTGCCGCGGGCCGATCAACGCGCCGCGCTCGCCGCAGGGGCGTGTGCCGATCTGCCAGGCCGGCGGCTCGCCGCGCGGCCAGCAATTCGCCTCGCGCTGGGCGGACACCATCATCACCAACGCGCCGACGGTCGAGCACATGAAGGCCTACCGCGAGGAGGTGCGCCAGGGCGCGGTGGCCGCCGGGCGCAATCCCGACGACATCAAGGTGCTGTTCCTCGCCCAGCCGCTGATCGACGTCAGCATGGAAGCGGCGCGCGAGCGCCGGCGGCTGGAGGAGGTCGACGGTATGAAGCACATCGATTCGACGCTCTCCAGCATGTCGCGCATCACCGGCATCGACTTCTCGAAGTTCGACCTCGACGAGCCACTGCCTCCGACGCTCACGACCAACGGCCACCAGTCGACGCTCGCCAAGTGGATCGGCAAGACGCCGCGGGCGCTGGCGAGGACGGCGACGGCCAAGCAGGGAATCGATTTCACCGGCACGCCCGACCATGTCGCCGGAGTGATGCAGGAAATCATGGAAGAGGTCGGCGGCGACGGCTTTCTGATGTTCAATCCCTACTTCGACCGCCGCTACGTCATGGAAGTGTGCGACGGCCTGGTGCCTGAGCTGCAGCGCCGCGGCCTCACGCGCAAGGCGTATGCGCACAAGCACCTCAGGGACAATCTGCTGGAGTTCTAGTCTTGCCGGACCGCGGGCCTCCAGGCCCGCTCATGAATCATGATGCGGGCCTGGAGGCCCGCGGTCCGGCAAGAGCTAAACCCTCATATCTGCCAGGTGGCAGGCAACGTCGCGGCCGTCGACCTGGCGCAGCGCCGGCACCTCGCTGCGGCATCGGTCGGTGGCGAGCGGGCAGCGCAGATGGAAGGGGCAGCCGGCCGGCGGGTTCATCGCGCTTGGGATCTCGCCCTGCACGGCGGCGCGGCGTCGCGGCCGCCCCGGACGTGGCGCCGGGACCGCGGCGAGCAGCGCCTCGGTATAGGGATGCAGCGGCCGCCGATAGATCGTCTCCTTGTCGCCGATCTCGACGATGCGGCCGAGATACATCACGGCGACGCGGTCGGCGATGTGTCGCACGATCCTGAGGTCGTGCGAGACGAAAACATAGCTCAGCCCGCGCTCATGTTGCAGGTCGCGCAGCAGGTTGACGACCTGGCCCTGCACGGAGACGTCGAGCGCCGACACCGGCTCGTCGCAGACGATCAGCGCGGGATCGCGTGCCAGGGCGCGGGCGATGCCGATGCGCTGGCGCTGGCCGCCGGAGAACTGGTGCGCGTAGCGCGTGCCATGTTCGGGGGGCAAACCGACCATGGCCAGAAGCTGCGGCGCGCGCTCGCGGCATTCCCGGCGCGAGACGCCGGCGAGACGCAACGGCTCGGTGACGATCTGGTGGACCTGCATGCGCGGATTGAGCGAGCCGTAGGGATCCTGGAAGATCATCTGGAAGCGCCGCCGCAACGTCTGCAACTCGCTGCCTTCGGCGGTGGCGACGTCGCGGCCGTCGAAGATCACGGAGCCTGCGGTGGGCTTGAGCAGCCGAATCAGCAGGCGGCCCAGAGTGGACTTGCCGCAGCCGCTTTCTCCCACCAGGCCCAGCACTTCGCCGCGCGCCACGGTGAGATCGACGCTTTCGACGGCGCGCACCGTGCCCACGCGCGAGATCCCGAGCGGACCTCCCAGCACCGGGAAATGCTTGGTGAGACCGCGCGCGTCCAGAAGCGCGGTCACGCTACGCGCTCCAGCGGCTGCAGGCAGGCGGCAGCGTGATCGGAACCGAGCGAGAGCAGCGGCGGGTCCTGGACGCGGCAGGCCTCGACGGCGCGCGGGCAACGCGGCTCGAAGCGGCAGCCGGCAGGGAGTGCCGTCGGTGCGGGGACGGTACCCTCGATGACGGCGAGCCGGTCGCCGGACTCGGCATCGTCGGGAACGCAGCGCAACAGCGCCGCGGAGTAGGGATGTGCCGCCGCACCGAACAGCGTCGCCGTCTCGGCGCGCTCGACCAGGCGGCCGGCATACATGACGACGACGCGATGGGCCTGCTCGGCGACGACGCCGAGGTCGTGGGTGATGAACAGAATCCCCATCCCGAACTCGGCCTGCAGGTCAGAGAGGAGGTCCATGATCTGCGCCTGGATGGTGACGTCGAGGGCCGTGGTCGGCTCGTCGGCGATCAGCAAGGCGGGCTCGCAGGCCAGAGCGGCGGCGATCATCACGCGCTGGCGCATGCCGCCCGACATGCGATGCGGGTAGTCGTCGAAGCGGCGTGCGGCCGAGGGAATGCCGACACGATCGAGCAGGGCGATCGCCCGGGCGCGGGCCTCGCGCCGCGAAAGGCCGCGATGCAGGCGCAGCGGCTCGGCGACATGGGCACCAATCGACATCAGCGGGTTCAGCGACGACATCGGCTCCTGGAAGATCATGGCGAGGCGATCGCCGCGGATTGCCGCCATTTCGCGTTCGTGGAGACGGGCGAGGTCGCGGCCCTCGAAGCGGATCGATCCGCGCGTCACCCGGCCCGGTTCCTGCAGGAGCCGCATGATGGCCAACGCCGTGACGCTCTTGCCGCTGCCGCTTTCGCCCACCAGGGCGACGGTCTCATGCGCCTCGATCGTGAAGCCGACACCGTCGACGACTGTAGAGGACCCGAAGGCCACGGCGAGGTCGTCGATTTCCAGCAGCGCCATGAAGAAGAAGGTCTCCCGCGATTCTACAGCTCACAATGCCTTATTGGCCGGACATTTAGACATTGAACCATACAATATGCGCCCCTACTGTTCGGCCAAGGGACGAGAAGGGGAAAAGCAATGTTGGGGCCACTGGGCGAGGAGTTCTCGACGTTCGCCATTTCGGCGCGGTGTCCGGACTCCGGCAAGTTCGGCGTCGCGATCTCGACGCGGCCCATGGCGGTCGGCACGCGCTGCCCGTTCGTCAAGCCGGGCCTCGGTGTGGTGGTGACCATGGCCGTCACCGATCCGCGGCTGGGACCGCTCGGCCTGCGCCTGCTCGGCCTCGGGTATTCGGCGTCGAGGACGCTCGATGAGATCGCGGCCAGCGACCCCCATATCGAATATCGCCAGATTTCGGTGATCGATCGCGACGGCAACGCCGTCGCCCGCACTGGCAAGGAGAACCACGACTGGTCGGGCCATTTCTGCGAGCCCGGCATGGTGGCGATGGGCAACGGTCTGATCTCTGTGCGCACGGCATCGGCGATGGCCGACACCTTCAAGAAGATGAAGGGCGACGATCTCGAGGCGCGGCTGATATCCGCGCTCGAGGCCGGCCGCGATGCCGGCGGTCAGCATGGCGGTCAGCATTCGGCGGCGCTGGTCGTCTATCGCACCCAGGAATATCCGCTGGTCGATCTGCGCGTCGACGAGCACGCCGAGCCGATCGGCGAGCTGCGCCGCCTGTTCGATCTCTACCGCCCGCAGATCGAGTACTACGAGACGCGCCCCTGGCAGCCGGCGGCCCTGGGCGTCGTCGAGGACTGGGTCGAGGCGCGCGCCAAGGCGAAAGGGAGGAAGGCGTGACCTTCACTGTCGTCGGCCGCTGCCCGCGGACCAAGATGCTCGGCGTCGCCATGGCGACGCACGCTCCGGCCGTCGGCAACCGTTGCCCGATCGTGATCCCGCGCATGGCGGCGGCCTCGGTTCAGTCGATCGCCGATCCGCGGCTCACGCTGCTCTGCACCAAGCTGATGGGGCTGGGCTACCACGCCGGCAAGATCATCCACGAGCTCGAGAGCAGCGATCCCAACGCGCCATTGCGCCAGATCGGCGTGGTCGATGCCTGGGGCAATGCCGTGGCTATGACCGGCGCGGAGAACGGCGCCTATGCCGGTCACATCATCGGCCAGGGCTGGCTGGTGATGGGCAACGGCATCGTGGGCCCACAGGTCACCGAGGCGATGGCCCAATCGATGAGCACGACGGTCGACGAGCTGCTCGAGGAGCGCCTGGTGCGTGCGGTTGAGGCGGGCGGCAAGGCCGGCGGTCAGGCCGACGGGCATTTCTCCTCGTCGATCCTGGTCTATGGCGACGAGCCCTTCGCCTACATCGACCTCCGGGTCGACGTGCACGAGGAGCCGATCGGCGAGCTGCGCCGGATCTTCGAATGGTTTCGTCCATTGCTGCCCTACTACAGCGAGCGACCCTACAACCCGCGCCTGCCGCGGGACGATCGTTGGCGCGCGCAACAACGGTAGCAAGCAGGGGAGTGGGGCAACGATCTGGAGGTGCGTATGCGTGGGTTGCTGAGGGTTGCCGCCGCGGCGGCATTGGGGATGACGGTCGCAACGTCCGGGGCTCTCGCCCAGAAGGACAAGGACACGCTGGTGGTGGGCGCCTCGCTCTTCACCGATTCCATCGCGCCAACGGGCGGCGCCTACATCACGCTGAGCCTCTGCTACCAGACCTGGGAGCCGCTGGTCGCGCGTGACAACGACGACAAGCTGGTGCCGGCGCTTGCGGAGAGGTGGGCGGCCATCAGCCCGACGCACTGGCGCTTCTACCTGCGCAAGGGGGTGAAGTGGCATGACGGCACGCCCTTCACGGCGGCCGACGTCAAGTTCACCATCGACTATGTCATCGATCCCAAGCAGGTCTACGCCCGCAAGACGCGCATCGCGGGCGTCATCGGCGCCGAGGTGGTGGACGACTACACGGTCGACATCAAGACCGCCTCGCCGGCGCCATTGCTGCTGCGTGGCATGGCCGACATCCCGATCGAATCCAAGGCTCACACCGACAAGGTCGGGCAGGCCGAGGCACACAAGAAGCCGATGGGCACCGGCCCATGGAAGTACGTCGAATGGGTGGCGGGCGACCACTACGACCTGGTGGCCAATCCCGACTATTGGGGCGGCCCGCCGGCCATGAAGAAGCTGCGCATCCGCGCCATCCCCGAAGGCGCGACGCGCGTCGCCTCGCTGGTCGCGGGCGAAACCGACATCATCGAGGAGATCCCGGTCGACCTGCTGCCGTCGGTCGAGAAGCGCAAGAACCTCAAGATCGACGCCGTCGAATCCTCGGTGAGCCTCGTCCACACCTTCGATACCCGCAAGCCCCCCTTCAACGACGTGCGCGTGCGGCTGGCGCTCGACTATGCGATCGACAAGCAGACGCTTTTGAAGCAGATGCTGGGTGGCTATGGCTCGGTGCTGGACGGTCAACTCGTGACCAAGGCGACCTTCGGCTACAACCCCAACATCAAGTCGCGGCCCTACGATCCGGCCAAGGCCAAGGCGCTGCTGGCCGAGGCGGGCTTCCCCAAGGGCTTCGAGAACAAGATCAACACGCTCTCGGGCCGCTACCTGTCCGATGTCGACATCGCCAACGCGGTCGCCGGCATGATGTCGGCGGTCGGCGTGAAGACCAGCGTCAACGTGGTCGAAGGCGGCGTGTGGTCCCAGCTCGACCGCACGCGCGAGCAGGGGCCGATGTACTCGGTCGGATGGTTCAGCGTCGGCGACGCCGACTTCAACACCGTCTGGTACACCGAGGGGAGCAAGCGCAACTACTGGACCAGCGCGGAGTTCGACAAGCTCTGGTTGGAGGCGCGCTCGACCATGGACGAGGCGTCGCGGCTGAAAGCCTACAACCGCATGATGGAGATCATGCACGAGGAAGTGCCGTCGATCTTCCTGTTCGGCCTGCCGCGCATCTCGGGCCGGTCGGACAAGGTGTCGGGCTGGCAGCCGTCACGCGATTCGCTCCTGCGCCTGCACAAGGTGAGCGTGAAGTAGTGACGAGAGTGACACACGGCGCGCTTCCTCCCCATCGCGGTTTCCGTGATGGGGAGGTGCCCGCGCAGCGGGCGGAGGGGTCATGAGCCGCGACACGCACGCTCATGACCCCTCCGTCGGCGTAAGACGCCGACACCTCCCCAGCTTCGCTGGGGAGGGAGTCTGACCATGCGCTACCTCCTGCGCCGCCTGTTGCTGGTGCCTGTGCCACTGATCCTGGTCATCGCCTTCGTCTTCGTCGTGCTGCGGCTGACGGGCGATCCGGTGGCGATCTATCTCGGGCTCGATGCCACGCCCGAGCAGGAGGCGGTGCTGCGCGCCGAGCTGCATCTCGACAAGCCGGTGCCGGTGCAGTTCGGCTACTTCCTGCTCGACCTGCTGCATGGCGACTTCGGCACCTCGATCCAGTTCAAGCGGCCGGCCATGGAGGTCGTCACCGAGCGGCTGGCCTCGACCCTGCAGCTGCTGTCGCTCGGCCTCCTGCTGGCGATCGTGCTGGGCGTGCTGGGCGGCATCGCCTGCGCCGTCTGGAAGGACAAGGTCCCCGATTTCGTCATCTCGGTACTGGCGGTCGCTGGCCAATCGATGCCGAGCTTCTGGCTCGGCATCCTCTTGATCCAGCTCTTCGCCCTCGACCTGCAGTGGCTGCCGACGTCGGGGCAGGGCGGTTGGGAGCACCTGGTGCTGCCGGTGGTGACGCTGGCGACCTTCCTGGTGCCGAACTTCATCCTGGTGACGCGCGTCAGCGTGCTGGAGACGGCGCGCGAGCAGTTCGTGATCACCGCCCGCGCCCGCGGGGCCGGCCCGGCCCGTGCACTATGGCGGCACGTTCTGCCCAATGCCATCAACCCCGTGGTGAGCCTGGTCGGCCTGCAGCTCGGCCGCCTGATGGGCGGCGCCGTGGTCACCGAATCGATCTTCGCCTGGCCGGGCGTCGGCCGCCTGATGGTGAGCGCGATCTTCCAGCGCGACGTGCCGATCGTGATCGCCGCCGTGTTCATCGTCGCCGTCACCATCGTGCTGGCCAATTTGCTGGTCGACCTCGTGCAGGCGGCCATCGATCCGCGCATCCGGCTGCGGTGACACCATGACATGGTTCGGCCCGCGGCTGAAAATCCAGATCGGCGTCGTGCTGGTAGTCGGCATGTGCCTGACGGCGGTCCTCGCCCCGGTGCTGGCGCCCCACGACCCCTATGCCCAGAACCTGATGCTGCGGCTCAGGCCCCCGGTGTGGGACGACCGCGGCAGCTGGGCCTATCCTCTGGGCACCGACAATTTCGGCCGCGATCTGCTCTCGCGCCTGATCTACGGCTCGCGGCTTTCCATCGTGGTGGGCCTGATGGCGATGCTGGTGGCGCTCTCCTTCGGCACGACGCTCGGCCTGGTGGCGGGCTATCTCGGCGGCCGCAGCGAGCAGGTCATCATGCGCTTTGCCGACGGCTACCAGGCGATTCCCGAGATCCTGCTGGCGATCGTCGTGGTTGCGGTGTTCGGGGGCGGCGTCACCGTGCTGGTCCTGGTGCTGGGCTTCGCCGGCTGGGAGAGCTACACGCGCGTCGCCTTCAACCTCACGCGCTCGTTGCGCGAGCGGCCGTTTGTCGAGGCCGCGATCGCATCGGGCGCGGGCGGCCGCTACGTCATGTGGCGGCATATCCTGCCGCAGATGTCGCCGGTGCTGACCGTCATCGCCACCCTGCAGGTCGGCCAGCTCATCCTGCAGGAGACGGCGCTGAGCTTTCTCGGGCTGGGCCTGCCGCCGCCGACCGCGACCTGGGGCAATATCCTGGCGGAAGGCCGCGACCGCCTGCTGGTCGCGCCGTGGATCGCCAACCTCGCCGGCATGGCGATCGTGGCGCTGGTGCTGGGCGTCAACCTGCTGGGCAATGGCCTGCGAGAGACGCTGGATCCGCGACGCGCGGACCGGCGGTGAAGGACAGGGAGAGCAAATGCGTCGCGATCCGGTTCCGGCCTACTTCAGGATCTACCAGGTGCTGAACGGGCGCATCGCCAGCGGCGCCTACAAACTCGGCACACAGCTGCCGACCGATGCCGAGCTGATGGCCGAGTTCGGCGTCAGCCGCCACACCGCGCGCTCGGCGGTCGAGGAGCTGGTGTCGCGCAAGCTGGTGCGTCGCTTCCCCGGTCGCGGCACCTTCGTGCTGGAGAACGATCCGGCCAGCCGCGACTGGAGCGCGCGCGCGCTCGAGGATCTGCGCATCCACGATCCCGACGCGCGCTTTGAGCTCCACGGCATCGAGCACCTGCCGCCGCACGGCGACGAGCGCGTGGCAACACTCCTGCAAGTGCCATCGAGCCAGCGCATCCTGCGCATCTCGTGGAGCCGCGTGCGGCCGACCGGCCCGCTTGCCTTTTGCGTTGCCTACCTGCCGCAGGAGCTCGCGGCGCGCCTGCCGTCCGACATCGCTGAACAGATGCGCTCGGCGCGGGTCATTCCCCTGATCGAGAAATATTGCGGCGTGCAGGCCTTCCGGGTGCAGCAGGCATCCTCGGCAGTTGCCGCCGACGCCCACCTCGCCAAGCGCCTGAAGGTCGAGGCCGGGGCGCCGCTGCTGCTCCTGCAGCGCACCTATTTCGATATCGAGGGAACGGCGATCTACTATTCGGACCTGTATGTCCGGTCCGATCGCTTCGTCCACAAGATCGAGCTCTTCCGCCACCGACAGCAGGTCGACCTGGCCCGGCCGATGCCGGCCGGCCCGGAGGCGGCGTCCGCCAACCGCAGCGTGAGGTCCCAGTCATGAAGAAGCCGTTCCATCTGGCGTGGTTCCTGTCCCAGGGCTATGGGCCCAAAAGCTGGCGCAGCGACTTTCCCGGCAGCGACATCAATCGCTGGATGATGCCCGACATCTTCGTCGACCTCGCCAAAGGCATGGACCGGGCCTGCTTCGACTACATGATCATCGAGGATTCCTCGAACGTGCCCTACACATACCAGGGCTCGCACAACGCCTACCTGCAATATGCCGCGAGCGCGCCCAAGCTCGATCCGGCCGTGCTGGTGCCGTATCTCGCCATGGCGACCAAGACTGTTGGCATCGTGCCCACGCTCTCGGTGTCGGAATATCCGCCGTATCTGCTGGCCCGTCTGGTCAACTCGCTCGACCACACGACCGAGGGCCGCATCGGCTGGAACTGTGTCACCGGCTCGAACGACGGCGCGGCGCAGAACTACGGCCACGAGAAGCACCGGCCGCACGACGAGCGCTACGATGTCGCCGATGAGTTCGCCGACGTGGTGACCAGGCTCTGGGAGGCGTGGGAGCCGGATGCCGTCGTGCTCGACCGCGACAAGCCGATGTTCGCCGACGGCTCGAAGGTTCATGCCATCAACCACGAGGGCAAGTACTTCAAGGTGCGCGGGCCGATCAACGCACCGCGCTCGCCGCAGGGCCGGGTGCCGATCTGCCAGGCCGGCGGCTCGCCGCGCGGCCAGCAGTTTGCCTCGCGCTGGGCGGACACGATCATCACCGAAGGCGGCGGCAGCATCGAATCCATGAAGGCCTATCGCGACAAGGTGCGCCAGCAGGCCGCCGAGTACGGCCGCAACCCCGACGACATAAAGGTGCTGTTCCTGGCCCATCCGATCGTCGACGTCAGCATGGAGGCGGCGCGCGATCGCGGGCGGATGGAAGCGGCCGAGGCCGAGAAGCATCTCGACCTGCACCTCTCGGGCATGTCGCGCCTGACCGGCATCGACTTCTCCAAGTACGACCTCGACCAGCCGCTGCCGATGGACCTCACGACCAACGGGCACCAGTCGGCGCTCGCCAAGTGGATCGGCAAGACGCCGCGCTCGATCCTGCAGAGCTACGCCCGCAAGGCCGGCATCGACTTCACCGGCACGGCCGACCATGTCGCCGGTCTCATGGCGGAGATCATGCAGGAGGTGGGCGGCGACGGCTTCCTGATCTTCAACAGCTACTTCGACCGCCGCTACATCATCGAGGTCTGTGACGGCCTGGTGCCCGAACTGCAGCGCCGCGGCGTCGTGCGCAAGCAGTACGCGCACAAGCACCTGAGAGACAATCTGCTGGAGTTTTAGTCTTGCCGGACCGCGGGCCTCCAGGCCCGCTCAGGCTCTTCTGGACCGCGACCCTCCGGCTCGCTCATGGATCAGGAGCGCGCAAGATGCGCGCGGTCCGAAAGACAATGACTATGAGCGGGCCTGGAGGCCCGCGGTCCGGCAAGACTCACTCGATCTTCACGCCGGCGTCCTGGACGATCTTCTTCCACTTGACGTTCTCGAGGGCGATGTAGGCCTCGAACTCCTGGCGCGATTCCTTGGCCGGGACGAAGGCGAGGCCCTTCATCTTCTCCAGCACCTCGGGTTCCTTCAGGATGCCCATCACCGCGGCGCTCACCTTGTCGAGGATCGGCTCGGGCGTCTTCGCCGGCGCCGAGAGCCCGATCCAGCCGACGGCGACGACGCCCTCGATGCCCTGCTCGGCGACGGTGGGCACGTTGGGCAGGAAGGGCGAGCGGCGCTGGTCGGCGATGCCGATCGGCTTCACCTTGCCGGTGTTGATCGGCCCGACCGCGCCGGGCACGGCGTCAGACATCAGCTGGATGTCGCCGGCCTGCAGCGCCAGCATCGCATCGGCATTGCCCTTGAAGGGCACGTGCGTGAGCTTGATGCCGGCCGCGCTTCGGAGCATCTCGACCGCGAGATGGCTCGCCGAGCCGTTGCCCGAGGAACCGTAGTTGAAGTCCGCGCCGCCTTTGGCCTTGGCGACGAGGTCCTGCACCGAGGCGATGCCGCTCCTGAGGCTCGCCATCAGCACCTGCGGCGTCAGCCCGATATTCGCGATCGGCGCGAAGTCCTTCTGCGAATCGTACGGCAGCTTGGGATAGAGCGCCGGTGCGATGCCGTGGGTGGAGATCGTCACCATCACCAGCGTGTAGCCGTCGGGCGCCGCCTTGCCTGCGATGTCGGCGCCGATGCTGCCGCCCGCACCCGGGCGGTTCTCAGCGATCACCTGCTGGCCCAGCGCCCTGGTGAGCTGATCGGCCATCAGGCGCGCCAGGATGTCGGTCGATTGCCCGGGCGGGAAGGGCACGATGATTTTTATCGGCTTGGTCGGCCACGCCTGGGAGAAGGCAGGCGACGACAATGCCGTGGCGCCGAGCGCGAGCAAGAGACGCCGTCCGAGCATGTTGCTAGGCCGCCTTCTTATTCTGCTGGCCGGGATGCTCGCCGGCGATCTTGAGGAAGTTCTCCAGGATCTTGTGGCCGTGCTCCGAGGCGATGCTCTCCGGATGGAACTGCACGCCGTGGATGGGCAGCGACTTGTGGCGCAGGCCCATGATGATGTCGCCGATCTCGGCCGTCACCTCGAGTTCCGTGGGAAAGCCCGCGCGATCGACGATCAGCGAATGGTAACGCGTCGCCTGGAAAGGCGAGGGCACGTCCTCGAACACGCTCTGGTTCCGGTGCTGGATGCCCGACAGCTTGCCGTGCATCGGCACCGGCGCGCGCACCACCTTGCCGCCGAACACCTGGCCGATCGCCTGGTGGCCGAGGCAGACGCCGAGCAGCGGCAGCTGCGCCTTGGCCGCGGCCTTGATCAGGTCCATGCAGATGCCGGCCTCGTTGGGCGTGCACGGGCCGGGCGACAGCACGATGCCGGCCGGCTTCTTCGCCATCGCCTCGTCGACCGTGATCTGGTCGTTGCGATGCACCTCGCAGCGCGCCCCGAGGTCGCCCAGGAAGTGCACGAGGTTGTAGGTGAAGCTGTCGTAGTTATCGATCAACAGAAGCACGGCACACTCCGCAAAACTGCGCCGAATATAGGCATCCGCCGGGCGGAATCACAAATGATACAAGCGCATCGGCTTGCACAACGAGGGCGCGAACGTAAGATCGGTCCGACTACTCGGCGGTTCACGCCGGAGGGCCGATCGCATGGTCCTGCATCCCCTGATCATCGGACTTCTGCTCCTCGCGGCGTTGATGCACGCCTCGTGGAACGCGGTCCTGAAATCCGACCACTCCGACCGGCTGACGACGTCCGGGGTGATCACGGGCATCGGCATGATCGCGGGCCTCTGCGCCTTGCCCTTCTTGCCGCCGCTCGACGACCGGGCCTGGAAGTACCTCGTCATCTCGGCGCCGATCCATGGGCTCTACTTCGCCTTCCTGCTGAATGCCTATGCGCACGGCGATCTCAGCCACATCTATCCCATCGCTCGCGGCCTCAGCCCGCTGCTGGTGATGGCCACGGCGCACCACCTGATCGGCGAGATCATGCGGCCGCAGGACGTGATCGGGATCGCGCTGCTGAGCGGCGGCGTGGTGGCGCTCGCCCTGCCGCAACGGGGCGCGCCGAAGGGACAGGCCGGTCACCACTACCTCGCCACGCTGCTCGCGATCGGCGCCGGCGTCTGCATCGCCGCCTATATCATCGTCGATGGCCTGGGCATCCGCCATGCCGGCCCGACCTTCCATCATCGCCTGGCCTATATCGCCTGGCTCCTGATCTTCGGCGGGCCCTGGCTGCTGGCGCTGGCGCTGTGGCTCCGACCCCGGTTGGTCTGGAAGCATCTGCGCCAGCATTGGTGGCGCGGCGTGGTCGGCGGCATCACGTCCAACGGCAGCTATGCGATCGCGATCTTTGCGCTGGCGCTCGGGCCGATGTCGCACGTCGCGGCCCTGCGCGAAACGTCGGTGCTGTTCGGCGCCATCATCGGCGCGGTGTTCCTGCATGAGCGGTTCGGTGCAATACGCATCGCCGCTGCCGTTGTGATCGTCCTTGGCCTCGTGCTGATGAACGGCCCGACCGTGTTCCTGGGCGGAGGCGGGCGCGCGCTCTAGAAAGATTGCGTTTCGTTGCACAACGAAGACGTAAAAGTTACATCCACCCGCCGGAATGGTCGTCGAACCTCTCATCGTCGGGCTGCTGCTGCTGGCAGGCCTGATGCACGCGTCGTGGAACGCGCTGCTGAAGTCCGATACGTCGGACCGACTCACGACCTTCGGCGTCATCATGACCACCGGCACCCTGATGGGCCTGATCGCCGTGCCGTTCCTGCCGCCGATCGAGCCGGGCGCGTGGAAGTACCTCGCCTCGTCGGTGGCGATCCACATCCTTTATTACACGTTCCTGCTGAAGGCCTATTCCTACGGCGACCTCAGCCACACCTATCCGATCGCCCGCGGGCTGGGGCCGCTGCTGGTGGCCCTGGTGTCGGGCCGCTTCATCGGCGAGCACCTGCGCACGCAGGACATACTGGGTGTGCTGCTGCTGAGCTGCGGCCTGATCGCGCTTGCCATGCCCTTGCGCTCGGTCGTGCCGCGCCCCGGCGGCCGTCATGGCCTTGCCACGCTGTTCGCCGTGCTGACCGGCTTCACCATCGCGGGCTATATCATCGCCGACGGTCTCGGCGTGCGCGCCGCCGGGCCGACCTTCCAGCATCGCCTGTCCTACATCGCTTGGCTCTGCGTCGTCGAAGGGCCGTGGCTGCTGGTGCTGGCCGTTGCGCTCAGGCCCGGCACGGTGTGGACGCATCTCAGGAAGAACTGGTGGCGCGGCGTGATCGGCGGCGTCATCGCCAACGTGGGCTACGGCATTGCGATCTACGCCCTGGTGCTGGGGCCGATGGCGCATGTCGCGGCGCTGCGCGAGACCTCGGTGCTGTTTGGTGCGTTGATGGGAACCCTGCTGCTGGGCGAGCCGTTCGGGGCAAGGCGCGTGGCGGCGGCCGCCGTGATCGTGGTCGGCCTGGCCCTGATGAACGGTCCTGCCATCATCTAACCGTCATTTGACCGGGCGCATCTCGACATCGAGCCGCGACAGGCGGTCGAACAGCCTGATGCGGCTGCGGATCGGCCACCAGCCGTACAGGACGATGTCGAGCGGACCCCACATGGCGACCCAGCCGAGGATCAGCAGGCCTTCGGCCATGATGTGAGCGGCCGGTGACGACGATGCGAGCAGCAGGCTGCGCCCGAACAGGCAAGCTGCGAGGAAGGCGATGCCGATCGCGAGCGCCATGCGGCCGCGCCGCCACATGGCGCGCAGCTGTCGGCGCTCGCTGGCCGCCCGCAGTTCGAAGTGATGGCGGATCGAGGCGGGGAGGTGCTCGGCCTCAGGGCGGGCCAGCTCGCCCTCGGGCAACATGATCACCAGCCGGATCGGCTTTCCGGCGTCCTCGGCCGAGCCCACGATGTAGTCGTCGGCTGCTGCCTCCAGCTCCTTCTCGTGAAAGGGCGCGGGATCGAGCGAATTGTACAATCGTAAGATGCGATCGAGGCGCAACTCGACTGCGACCGCATCGACCTTGTCCGTTGTGGATTTCACTGCCATGGCTGTGTCGCAATTGTCGGCGACGGGATGAAGCGATGTCCACCCGCAACCTCGACAAGATGATGGCTCCCCGCTCGGTCGTGGCGATCGGCGCCAGCGCGCGGCCGGGCTCGGTCGGCGACGCTGTCACCCGCAATCTGCTGGCCGGCGGCTTCAAGGGCGACATTCATCTGGTCAACATCAAGGGCGGCGAGATCGCCGGCCGTCCGGTGCTGAAGAGTCTCAGCGAGCTGAAGCAGCCGGCCGACCTCGCCGTTATCATGACGCCGGCCGAGACGGTGCCGAAGCTGGTGCTGGAGCTCGGCGAGCGCGGCACGCGCGTGGCCGTGGTCATCACCACGGGATCGGCATCGGCCGAGGACAATGCAAAGTGGCGCAAGCGCATCCTGCGTGCCGCCCAGCCCTATCTGCTGCGCATCGTCGGGCCCAACTGCATCGGCTACGCCGTGCCGCGGCTGGGGCTGAACGCGAGCTTCGGCCCGGGCAAGCTGCGGCCCGGACGCATTGCCGCCGTGGCCCAGTCGGGCGCGGTGCTGGCTGGCCTCGCCGACTGGGGCTCGGCGCAGAACATCGGCTTCTCGCACCTGATCTCGATGGGCGACATGACCGACGTCGACTTCGGCGACGTTCTGGACATGCTGGCGCGCGAGTACGAGACGCGCGCCGTCCTGATGTACGTCGAAGGAATCACCCAGGCGCGCAAGTTCATGTCGGCGGCGCGCAGCGCGGCGCGCGTCAAGCCGGTGATCGTGCTCAAGGCCGGCCGCCACGCTGCCGCGGCCAAGGCGGCGGCCTCGCACACCGGCGCGATGGCGGGCTCGGCCGCGGTCTACGATGCGGCCTTTGCCCGCGCCGGCCTGCTCACCGTGCACGGGCTGGGCGAGCTGTTCGACGCCGCCGAGACCCTGGGCCACGGCATTGCCCCGCGCAACGAACGTCTGGCCATTCTCACCAACGGCGGCGGCACCGGCATCATCGCCACGGATCTCCTGATGGACGAGGGCGGCGAGCTGGCGCCGTTGCTGCCGCGAACCCTCGGTGTGCTCGACAAGGCGATGCCGCGCGGTTGGTCGCGCGGCAATCCCGTCGACATCGTGGGCGACGCCGACGCCGCCCGTTACGCGACGGCGCTGGATGCGCTGGCCGACGATCGCGGGGTCGGCGCGGTGCTCGCGATGAACGTGCCGACGGCGCTCACCTCCTCCGTCGATGCGGCGCGCGCCGTCGCCAGCGCGCCGGGCGCCAAGGTCGTGCCGGTGATCGGCTGCTGGATCGGCGGCCCCGAGGCCGAGGCCGGGCGCCGGGTGCTGCACGAGGCGGGCATTCCCGCCTACGACACGCCGCTGCGCGCCGTGCGCGGCTTCATGCATATCGTGCAGTACCGGCGCGCCCAGCGGGCGCTGCAGCGCACGCCGCCCTCGGTGCCGCTGGCGCGTTCCGACACCACGCTGGTCCGCGCCATCGTCGCCGGCGCCCTGGCAGACAAGCGCAGCGTGCTGACCGAGCCCGAGGCCAAGCGCGTGCTCGCCGCCTATGGCATCCCCGTCGTCCCGACCGAGGTCGTGCTCGACGCCAGCGAGGCGGCGCACGCCGCGACCCGCATCGGCTTTCCGGTGGCGGTGAAGATCCTGTCGCGCGACATCGCCCACAAGAGCGACGTGGGCGGCGTCGCGCTCGACCTCGGCTCGGAGCAGGCGGTGCTCGACGCGGTGCGCGACATGACCGGCAAGATGCTGGTGCTCGCCAACAAGGCCCGCATCGACGGCTTCGTCGTCCAGCCGATGATCAAGCGGCAACATGCCATCGAGCTGATCCTGGGCGCCGCCGAGGATCCGGTGTTCGGCCCGATCCTGATGGTCGGCCATGGAGGCGTCGCGGCGGAGGTGGTCGACGATCGCGCGCTCGCCCTGCCGCCGCTCGATCCGGTGCTGGCCGAGGATGCGCTCAGCCGCACGCGCATCGATCGCCTGCTGCGCGGCTATCGCGACCGGCCGCCGGCGGCGCGCGCGGCGGTCTGCGAGGTCATGATCCGCCTCAGCGAGCTGATCGCCGATGTGGGCGAGATCGCCGAGCTCGACATCAATCCGCTGCTGGTCGACGCCGCGGGTGTGATCGCGCTCGACGCGCGTATCGTCGTGCGCCAGCCTTCAGGGCAGGAGAGGGCCGCCCGCTTTGCGATAAAACCCTATCCGGTGGAGCTCGAGACCACGATCGTCGACCGCGAGGGCAAGACGCTCGCCGTGCGGCCCATCCGACCCGATGACGAGCCTTTGATCCAGGCCTTCGTGCGGCGGCTGACGGCCGAGGACATCCGCATGCGCTTCTTCGGGCCGATCCGCGAGATGTCGCATGAGCTGGCGGCGCGGCTGACGCAGATCGACTACGATCGCGAGATGGCCTTCCTGCTGCTCGACGGAAAGGACCTGTTGGGCGTCGGCCGCTTGGCGGCCGATCCCGGCTTCGAGCAAGCCGAATTCGCCCTGGTCGTGGCCTCCGATCGGCAGGGGCACGGCTACGGCACGCTGCTGCTGAACCACGTCCTGGAATACGCCAGAGCACGCGGCGTCCAGCGCGTGGTCGGCCACGTGCTGCGCGAGAACCACAAGATGCTCGAGCTCACCAAGCGCATGGGCTTCAAGCGCGAGGCCGGCCGCTCGGGTGAGCCCGATATAAAGGTCGTGAAACCCACAGCGTCATTGTAACTTTTGTTTTGTCGGCGCCTCTGAACTAAGGCACAACTTTATCACAGGACCAACGCCTTAGGACTGAAAGTTCAGATGGCGTCTAGGAAGAACAGAAGCAGGAAGGCGAACAGAAGGAGTCCGCCGGCGCCGCCCGGCCTGGGCGAGCGGCTGCGGCAGCGCTTCGAGGGCCTGATCGCGTGGTGCACGGCGCGCCGTTGGTACGCCATTGCAGCCGGCCTGCTGCTGCTGTTCGGGGTCAGTCTTGCCGGCGGCTACTGGCTGGCGGAGCGGCTCGAACGCGGCGACGGCGAGCGACTGGCGCGCGACACGCTGGAGGAGATGAAGCGCGGCGGCTCGGTGACGCCGGGCGACCCCGCCCCCAGATACGCGCGCATCGAGGACCTGCCGGGTCTGCCGCAATACACCGAGATCGAGCCGGGTCAGCCGCGGCCGACCCTGGAAGAGAAGCCGCGGCCCCGGCCGCAGCAGGTTGCATTGGCCCCTGGCGTGGAGACCTGGCGCAAGAATGCCGTCCCGTTCCGCGATCTCAGCAGCAAACCCCTGGTCGCCGTCGTGATCGACGATGTCGGCCTGGATCGCCCGCGCTCCAGGCGGGCGTGGGAGCTGCCGGGCCCGCTCACCATGTCGTTCCTGCCCTATGCCAGGGATCTGCGCGAGCAGGCCAAGGCGGCGCGCGCCCGGGGCCATGAGCTGATGCTGCACTTGCCCATGGAGCCCAACGGCCGCAACGACCCGGGCCCCAATGCGCTGCTGGTGTCGCTGTCCGACGCCGAGCTGCGCCAGCGCACCAACGCCGCGCTCGACAGCTTCGAGGGCTTCGCCGGCGTCAACAACCACATGGGCAGCCGCTTCACCGCCTTCAAACCCGGCATGGAGACGGTGCTGCGTCAGTTCAAGAACCGCGGCCTGATGTTCCTCGACTCGCGCACCACAGCGCAGTCGGTGGGTGATCAGCTGGCGCAGGAGATGGGCGTGCCCTCGATCGTGCGCCACGTCTTCCTCGACGACGACGAATCGCTCGATGCCGTGCGCCGTAGGCTCGCCGAGGCCGAGGCCGTCGCGCGCCGCCAGGGTTTCGTCGTGGTGATCGGTCATCCGCACGAAGCGACGCTGCAGGCGCTCAATGAGTGGCTGCCGACCGTGCAGGGCAAGGGGATGGCGCTCGCACCGGCCACAGCCGTCCTGCGAAAGCGAAACGGCTGGGATTGATCTTCTGGACCGCGCGTATCCTGCGCGCTCATGATCGTGCGGGTCGGGAAGATCGGGAGGAAACAGCGTGCGTTACGCCAAGAAGGCGATGATCGTGGCCCCGCAGCCGGAGCCGACGGAAGCCGGCGCCGATGTCCTGCGCGAGGGCGGCAATGCGGTCGATGCCGGCATCGCCTGCGCGCTGGTGCAGGGCGTGGTCGATCCGCTGATGTGCGGTATCGCCGGTTTCGGCTCCTGCGGCATCTACATGCCGGGCAAGAAGTTCCATGGCTACATCGATGCCCACGCGCCGGCGCCGCTCGGCGCGCGGCCGGACATGTGGGCCAACCTGATCGAGAGCGAGGCGCGCGACGGCTACGGCTTCATCCTGAAGGGCCGCGTCAACGACATCGGCTACAAGTCGATCTGCGCGCCGGCCAACCTCAAGATGTACTACGAGGCGCACAAGGAGCACGGCAGCCTGCCATGGTCGCGCATCGTCGAGCCGGCGATCGCCTGGGCCGAGAGCGGCTGGACGGTGCGGCCGCACGTCCACTACTGGTGGTCCGACGACGGCGCCTTCGGCCGCGCGCCCAACCACGAGCGCACTGGCTTCACGCCGGCGGCCCGCGCGCTCTACTGCCGGCCCGACGGGAGTCCCAAGCGGGTGGGCGACCGCGTCGTCAATCGTGATTACGGCCAGACGCTGCGCGCCATCGCCAAGGGCGGCGCCGACGTCTTCTATTCCGGCGAGATCGCCCAGGCGATCGCGGCCGACATGAAGAAGAACGACGCGTTGCTCTCGGTGGATGACCTCAAGGCGTGGAAGACCGTGCGCAACGCGCCACTGTGGGGCGACTATCGCGGCTATCGCGTCTCGACCAACCAGCCGCCGGGCGGCGGCGTCATGCTGCTCGAGATGCTGAACATCCTGGAGCATTTCGACCTTGGGAGCCTCGATCACGGCTCGACGGAACATCTGCGCATCGTCAGCGAAGCCATGAAGCGGGCCACCATCGACAAGGACGCCCATGTGGGCGACCCGAAGTTCGTCGAGGTGCCGATCGAGCGGCTGATCTCCAAGTCCTACGCCAAGACCATGGCGGGCGAGATCATGCGCGGCGTGAAGGCCGAGGTGCCGCGTTTCAATTCGGGCGCTGTGTCCAAGGATACCACGCACATCTCGGTGCTCGACAGGGAAGGCAACTGCTTCACCATGACCCATTCGCTCGGCATGCCGTCGGGCGTGGTCACGCCGGGCCTGGGCTTCATGTACAACGGCTGCATGGGCGTGTTCGACCCGCGGCCCGGCCGAGCGGGCTCGATCGCGCCAGGCAAGGCGCGCTTCAGCTCGGTGGTGCCCTCGATCGTGTTCAAGGACGGCCAGCCGCATCTCATCATCGGCGCGCCCGGCGCCACGCAGATCGCCATGGGCGTGCTGCACGTGATCCTGAATGCGCTCGACTTCGGCATGACCATGGTCGAGGCGGTGAGTGCGCCGCGCTTCTCGGCGACCTCGGATACGATCGACATCTCCAACCGCATCCCGGGCCGCGTCGAGCGGGAGCTTCAGGGGCTGGGCTATCCCGTGGTGCGCAGCCCCTACACCTTCGGCTTCGCCGCCGTGCATGCCATTCGCGTCCACGACGATGGCCTGGATGGCGGCGCCGATCCCGGCCACGACGGTGTGGTCATCGCGGTGTGAGCGGCTCCGTCCCAGTGGGACGTCGTCCTTGCCGCCGGACTTTGTGGCAAAAGGCACAGAAGCGACGTCTGGCGCGTGCTATCGGCCGGCATAGCCGGGGGAGCGCACCATGGATCCAGGCAAGAAGAAGCTGCTGTCGATCGACGGAGGCGGCATCCGTGGTGTGCTGGCTCTGGGTGCGCTGAAGAAGATCGAGGACATCGTCAAGGCGAAGTGTGGCCCGCAGACCAGGCTCGCCGATTATTTCGACTACATCAGCGGCACCAGCACCGGCGCCATCGTCGCCACCGGCCTCGCAACCGGGATGACGGTCGATGATATCCTGGCCTTCTACAAGGAGGCCGGGGCTCAGATGTTCGTGAAGGCCAATCTGTTGCGCCGCTTGCGCTACAAATTCGAGGACGAGCCCCTGGCGCGGAAGCTGCGCGACGTGTTCGGCGCCGACACGACGTTCGGCTCGTCCAAGATCAAGACGCTGCTGATGATGGTCATGCGCAACGCCACGACCGATTCGCCCTGGCCGCTGTCGAACAATCCCCATGCCAAGTACAACAACAACGGACGCGCCGACGACAACCTGAAGTTCCCGCTGTGGCAGCTGGTGCGCGCCAGCACGGCGGCACCGACATATTTCCCGCCGGAGGTCATCGTCCTTCCGGGCGATGAAAAGGTGAAGGAAAAGGAGTTCGTCTTCGTCGACGGTGGCGTCACCATGTACAACAACCCGGCGTTCCAGATGTTCCTGATGGCGACTCTCGACCGCTACTGGCCGAAGGCACCGGACAAGCGCTGGAAGGCCGGCGTAGACGACATGCTGATCGTGTCGGTTGGCACCGGCACGGCTGCCAATGTGAACGAGGGCCTCGAGCCCGAGGACATGAACCTGCTTTACAATGCCTCGACCATTCCCTCGGCGCTGATGTTCGCTGCCCAGACCGAGCAGGACCTGCTGTGCCGCGTGTTCGGCAAGTGCGTGGCGGGCGAACCCATCGATCGCGAGATCGGCGATCTCTTCGGCAGTGCGGGACCGCTCAGCGGCCCGGGCAAGCTCTTCAGCTATGCGCGTTACGATGCCGACCTGTCGCGCGAGGGGCTGAACAGGCTAGGCTGCCCCGACATCGAGCCCGAGACCGTGCAGAAACTCGACTCCGTCGATGGCATCGATGAGCTGTGGCACGTCGGCGTCAAGGTCGGGGAGAAGGTGAAGCCGGAGCACTTCGCCGGGTTCTAGTCGGCCCGCTCCAAGGAGGATTGCATGAGCACTCCCCGTCGTGCGTTCGTGGTCATGCCATTCGGCAAGAAGAAGCTGACGAAAAAGATCGAGGTCGACTGCGACGACATCTACAAGCGGCTGCTGGAGCCCGCCATCACCGCCGCCGGTCTCAAGGCGCACCGTGCCGATGCCGACCGGCGCGGTGGGTCGATCCACCTCGACATGTTCCAGGACCTGCTGCTGGCGGAGTTCGTCGTCGCCGACCTCACCATGGACAATCCCAACGTGTGGTACGAGATCGGCGTGCGCCACGCGCTGCGGTCGGGCGGCACGGTGATGACCTATGCGGCGCGCGAAAAATTGCCGTTCGACATCGCTGGACAGCGCATGCAGCGCTATACGCTGAAGGACGGCAAGCTCGATCCCGAAAAGCTGGACGCCGAGTGCAAGGCCCTCACCGAGATGATCAAGGCCACGCTGGGAGCCTGGCGGGGCCGGCGCGCCAGCCCGGTCTACCAGCAGATCCCCAGCCTGAAAGAGCCCGATTGGAAGTCGCTCAAGGTCGGGGACGTCAACGAATACTGGCAGTCGCTTGAAGCCTGGGAGCAACGCATTGCCGTTGCGCGTCGCAAGCAACGACCGGGCGACATTCTCGTGCTCGCGGAAGAGACACCCAACAGCCTGCTCGAATTCGAGGCCCTGCGTACGGCTGCCAAGACGCTGCTGCAGATGAACAGGCCGCTCTATGCGCTCAAGATCATCGAGCAGGCGCGCGAGCTCGATCCGGACGACGTGCAGGCCATCCAGATCCAGGGTATGGCGCAGGGCCGGGCGGAGCGCTACGCCGAGGCGCGGGAACTACTGGGCAAGCTGGCCGAGAAGCAGAAAGACGGTGAGACCCAGGGAATCTTCGCCCGCACCTGGAAGGATGAGTGGAGCCAGCTGTGGAACAGCCATCCGCAGCGCAATGATGCCCCCGTCGAGGCGGCAATGGACACCGCCGCAACCCTGCAGAATGCCGCGAACGCCTACTATGAAGCCTTCCGTTTCGCGCCCGCCGATTACTATCCCGGCATCAACGCGCTCACTCTGGGGCGGCTTTGGGAGCACGTCACCAAACGCAAGAGCGCGCTGCCGCTCGACGACATAGCCAAGGGCGTGAGCTGGACGGTCGGGGTCGCGATCGCGGGAAAGAAAGACTATTGGACGCTCGCCACGCGTGCCGAGATGGCATTGGTCGAGGGGCGCAAGGAAGCAGCTCTCGAAGACTATGCCGAAGCGACGGCTCTTGCCGTGGCGGACCGCGAGCGGTTCCCGCTCGATTCTTCCAGTCGGCAACTCGACTTTCTGGGCGTCCTCGGGTTCCAGCCCGACATCGTTGCCGAGGCGGCCAAGATCATCGATCGGGCCGAGAAGCAGCTCGATGGACTGATCGGCGGCCGCAAGCCTGCCGATCCCGAGCCGCAGCGCGTCGTGGTGTTCAGCGGCCACATGATCGACAATCCTGCTGATCGCGGCCCCGGCAAGGCTAAGCCGGAGCGGTTTCCGGCTCGCAACATCGATGCGGTGGCTGCAGAGGTTCGCAAACGTCTCGATGCGGTCGGAGCCGCGGCAGGAGATGTCGGCTTGTGCGGTGGTGCCTGCGGCGGCGACCTGCTGTTCGCCGAGGCCTGCCTGGAGCGCGGCATGCGGGTGGAGTTGCGTCTGGCGCGCACCGAGGCGGAGTTCATGGCGGAATCGGTGACCTTCGCCGACCCCACTCATCGCTGGGAGAGGAGCTTCGAGACGGTGAGGGACGACCAGAAGGCCACGACCTTCATCATGCCACAGGAACTCGGCCCGGCGCCGGAGGGCGTCAGCGTCCACGACCGCTGCAACCGCTGGATCCTCTACAGCGCGCTGTCGATGGGCCTCAGGAAGACGTCCTTCATCACCCTGTGGAATGGCGAGCCGGGCGACGGCCCGGGCGGTACGCAGCACATGGTCGAGTTGGTGCGCAAGCTCACCGGACGTCAGCCGGAAATCATCGATCCGAAGACGGTGTGACGATGCCGCGCGAGATCCGAATCTTCCTGTCGACGCCGTCCGACATCGTCGAGGAGAAGCGGGCGCTCGCCGCGCTCGCCGCGGAGATCAATGATGTGGTGGCGTTCCTCGCGCCGGAGCGTGACGTTCGCCTGCGGCTGCTGCAGTACGAGACCGACGTCCATCCCGACATCGGCGCCCCACAGGACGTGATCGACGGGCAAATGCCTGGCGACTACGACATCTATTTCGGCATCATGTGGCGGCGTGCCGGAACACCCACCAAGGATGCCGACAGCGGCACCATCCACGAATTCGAGCGGGCCTTTCAGCGCCACAACGAGGAAGGCAAGCCCACCATCATGTTCTACTTCTGCCAGGAGGCGATCCCGCTCCCCGGCACCCAGGAGGAACTGGACCAGCTTGCCAAGGTGGTGAAGTTCCGCGAGCGCTTCAACTCGATCGGCCTCGGCGTCAACTATCCGACGCGCGCCGATTTCCGCGAGCGCGCCCGCGGCGGGCTGCTGCGCGCGGTCGCCGACATCCTGAAGAACGCGCCGGCGCGCCCGGCAACAGCGGCCTTCGTTGCCGACGTCGATCGTGTTCCCGATGCGCTCGATGCCCTGTGCAATCGTTACGACGACGTGCGGCGGCGGATAAAGGCCGGCAACGATCGCACCGCGGTCATGACCGACATCGTCGGCGAGATGAAGCTCCTGGCGCCGACGGCGCGGGCCGCCCTGCCGGCGCTGAAGGCAGGCCGCACGGCAGGCCGAAGACTGGCGGCCATCGCCATCCTCCAGGTGTTTCCGTCGGCCGATGAGCTGGCCTGGCTGGCCGACCGACTCAATCCGGCGACGGATCGCCCGTTCATCGGGTATCAGGCTGGCGTCGCGCTGCAGCAGGCCGTGCGCAGCCTGCCGACGTCGGACTGCCCGATCCTGAAGCGGGAGGTCAATCGGGCACTGGAATTGGCGCGCCTGAACCCCGCCGACCCACCGCGAATCAAGGTCCTCGAGTACGCCCTTCAGGAACTCGGCCGCAAGTGTCCGTGAGGCGGTCTCGACTGACGGTGTGGCAATTGCCACATAATGACAGTCCGGACCGCTCTTAACCTCGCTCGCGATTGGCGATCGAGGAGGCGGTCTTGGAAGCGGACGGCGTCATCGGATCAACGCCCCCCAAAAGCGAACACAAGGGCGGCGAACAAAAGGGCGGCGAACACAAGCGCGGCGAACGCAAGCGCTGGCGGACCTTGCAGCAGCGCATCGAACGGGCGCGCGAACTGCGCCGCTCGGGCAATCACGCCGAGCAGGCGGTGTGGGAACTCCTGTGTACTCATCCCCTGGTCGGGCTGCGCTTCCAGCGCCAGCTCGCGATCGGGCCATATGTGGCGCCCTTCGGCTGCACGGCGCGCAAGCTCGTGATCGAGATCGACGGCGAAGCCGACCCCCGGCGCGAGCTGCTGATGGGACAGCTCGGCTGGCGAGTCCTGCGGCTCGTGGCGGACGACGTGTTACGCGACACCGACGGGGCGTGGCGCCAGATCGAGCGGTTTGCCGGCGGGCGGCCTTAAACCGGCATCGTCCGTTTCTGGTGCGCCCGGCCGATCTTGGCCACTTCCGGATTGTGACCTGAGATCACCCGTACGCCCTCATCCAGCGAGGCGGCGATTTTTTCGGGCGTGGCGCCCTCCAGGAAGGCGAGCTTGTTCCATTTGCAGGCCGAGAAGACGCGGGCGCGCGCCCGTTCCATTTCCGGCGGGTAGGGGCGGCGCTGCAGGCTGGTGTAGCCCAGTGACAGGCCGAGATCGCCCGGCCCCAGCTCGGCAAACCCCAATCCAGGCACCGCTAAGATCTCCTCGCAGTGCTCGACGCCAGGTGGGCTTTCGATCTTTACACCGAGCAGAAGCTCGCCGTCGGGATTGAGCGGCCAGGGCTCGCAGCGGGCAAAATACTCTTGTTGATCAATGCCCCAGATCGGCGCCGACGTCGGTTCCGAGCCGCGGCCGCGGCTGCCGATCCCGATCTTGTCGACGCCAATCATGTGGTGCGGGAAGCGGCAGGCGCGCACGAACTCCTTCACGGCGTCGGCCGATTCCGCTTGGCAGAGCAGGATGCCGTGCACGCCCCGTCCCAGGATCTGCCGGAATTGCCACGCGTTGTAGGCGACCGACGGCCCGTCGATGCCGTTGACCGGCGCCTCGACGATGACCGTGGGCGTGCGATGGCCGGAGTTGGTCGGGCCGCCGTCGACCAGGCCGCGCATGTAGTCCGACAGGCCCTTCATGTCGAAGTCGCCATGCTCCATGCCGACATTGATGTAGTCGGCCCAGGTCTTGGCGTCCTGTCGCCCCTGTTCGTAGGTCAGCACGTGGCCGGTATGCGGGCCGTCGTAGTAGATGGCCTGGCCCGCCTCGAGCAGTTCTATGGCGCGATTGATGCGTTTCGCCATTTGGCCTTCCTCCGTTTTCTTGGTCTGAGCATAGCCCTAGAGTGGTGCGATCAGGGAGGAATCCCTGCAGGACCCCGGTGGCCAAATGGCACCGATCGTGAAGCGATAGGGAGCGTCCAATGCTGAAGTTCTATTACAACCTCGCACCCAACCCGACCAAGGTCGCTCTGTGCCTGGAGGAGATGGGCCTGAAGTACGAGCTGGTGCCGGTCGACACGCGCAAGGGCGAGCAGCACACGCCGGAGTTCCTGGCGATCAATCCCAACGCCAAGGTGCCGGCCATCGTCGACGACGGCGTCACGGTGTTCGACAGCAATGCGATCCTGCTCTACCTCGCCGAGAAGACCGGCCAGTTCCTGCCGGGCACCTCGCTCAAGGCGCGCGGCGAGATGCTGTCGTGGCTGATGTTCGTCGCTTCCGGCATCGGGCCCTATTCGGGCCAGGCCGTGCACTTCCGCAACTTCGCGCCCGAGCCCAAGGAGTACGCCGTCAACCGCTACACCTTCGAGGCCGACCGCCATTGGAACATCCTCGAAAAGCGGCTGGGCCAGCACCGCTACATGTGCGGCGACATGTACACCATCGTCGACATGGCGGTCTGGGGCTGGTCGCGGCTGATCCCCAATGTGCTGGGCCCGGAGGCACCCAAGCGCTTCCCCAACCTGCAGCGTCATCTCGCCGAGATCAGCGCCCGGCCCGCCGCGCAGCGCGCCCTGGCGCTGAAGGACAAGCACGCCTTCAAGACCGACATGGACGAGGCCGCCCGCGTCGCCATGTTCCCCCATCTGGCGAAGAAGGTCGCCTGAGCGTCACCCTCTATCGGCGGGAGCTCCTGCGAACTCGGGGAGATCGTCAGCCCTTGAAGCCGCTTTTCATCCCTCTCTGAAGCTTGGCGGCCACCAATGAGGTCGCCTCAGCCTTGGTGACGATCCCGTCGCCGTTCCCGTCCAAGCCGGAGTTTTGTTCGTATGCCAGAGATGGCTTCGCGAAAAGCGCGGTGTCCTCCGGCTTCCCGACGGCTACTGGAAACAGAATCGCCATGTATAGATCCGAGATGGTGCTCATCCTTCCCTTCTGCGGGAGGAAATACTTCAGCACAAAATCGAGCTGATCGACCGCCGTCATTGCCGCCAGTGCCGCGGTGGACGTGCCAAGTCCATGCGCGGTGTCTGGCATGAATTGGATCAAGCCGGTTGCGCCGCTTCGGGGATTCTTGACGTCAGGCGTGAACCTCTCGCCCGTTTCAAAAGCCATCGCGGCCATCAAATTATTCGGATCGCAGCCAAGCGTCTTGCAGATATTGATCAACTTCTCCTTGAACTCACGGGAGACCACAGCGCCCCAAGCAATGGCGGAGTCAGCCCCGTCCGAAAGCTGAGCTCCTGGGGCGGGCGGCGTGACAACCATTGAAGCCGGTTGCTTGTCCGTGGGGCGGAAAAGCTGGATCTCGGGCGATTGCCCGTCGATGACCTTCAAGGCCTCCGCGTACGCCCCCTGCAGCCGTTGTTGCAGCTCTGCCAAAGCATCAATTGTGGCCTGCGAGCCGCTCCTGAGCGCGGTCAGTGCGTCGTCGCCGCCCGACTGGAAGAAGTAAAGCTCGTTGAACTTCGGCAATCGGCCGTCGAACGCCGCCTTGAACTTCGTCACGGCATCGGACGCCGCCCTGGCTGCGACGATAGGTTGGCGGTACCAGAGAAATCTGTCCTGGACCTGCAGCATTTCATCCTTGAGGCGCGGATCCGCTATTGCCGCAGACCACTCCTCCTCGCTGTAGCGAAACGGGCCCACCTTCTTGCCGGCGGCGTCCGCCATCTCGGTGAGATTCTTGGTCTGGTCATAGGCGACAGCCAGCAGATAGTCGCGATCCGTCGATGCATCTCGCGCCGCCCGGGTCACGAGTGCGCAGAATGTGCCGACGTCACCTGGATGAACTGGGATCGGGGCGACCACGAGTTCTTCTGCGTGGCCATCTTCCAGCAAGAAGCCCTCTGTAGGCGAAACGGACGGTATGCTCGCCTTAATGAAACCGTCTCCCTGCGGCGTGCCGATGAAAGTCGTGTCAAGCGGCACAGTCCCCAGACGCTGGGAAGTGAAGTCCGCTTTTTCGAAGAGACCCGCGGGCTTGAAAATTCTGTAGGTGGCCATCATCCAGCTCCGCGCTGATGTGAATCATTCAGTCAAAGGCCAAAAGGGACTAGTCGCCGGCTGTCGGTATCCTGTCTTGAATTTCCGATGTGAGGGGCACAGCCTTCCCTGCCTGCAGACGTTCTCCAAGCTTCGTGCGCATCGTGGCCATGGCCTTGGCAAGGTCTGCATCGGAGGCATCGCTCGGCACGATCTCTCCTGCGGCAGGTGCGGCGGGGGCACTGAGGCGCCGAATGAAGCCGTTCAATCTCTGGGGACTGACCTTCACATATTGCTCTTCCAGCGGCTGGGCCGTCGGGTCGACGACCCCGAAATACGCGCGCTCGAACGGCGACGCGAAGGCCGATGGCAATTTGCTGAGGTTCGGGGGCAGATCGACGATGTTGCCGGTACCATCCACGCTGGTCCAGGCCTTGGGGAATCTCCTGTTCAAGCCGCGCTGGAACTCCTTGATTGCCGATCGGGTTGCGGCCCCGAAGTCTCCATCGACGGCGACGCCCAGAGCGGCTTGCACTCGGGCAACGTCGCTCTTGAAGATGTTCTCCTCCCGGCGCTGTGCGCCGGTGGGTTTGCTGGCTTGATCGATCGGTGCGGGACTGGTGACAACACTGCTTCCCGTAATGTCGGACGCCCGTTGCAGCAATGTTTGGCTGGGAGCGGCAAGGGTCGCTTGTTCCCTCGCAACGCCTTTATCGGTCGACGCGACGGAGGGCGCGCCACTTGCTGCGTTGTTGACATTCGCTTCGATTGCAGCTGGCGAACACTGCACAAGATAGCCCTGCAGGGCGATCATCATGCGCGGACGCGTGTTGACCTCGCTCATTTTCGTTTTCAGGTCGTCGAGGTAGCCTTGCCGTCCTTTGAGCGCGATATTGCGCAGCGCTGACGGCTCAATGGTGAACAGCACCGAGTTGACACCTGCGTCGAACAACGACGCGGACAGTCCGAAGGCCGCCGCGACGATGGCGATAGGGGCTGCCGCGACGCTGGCCAGGCCCAGGATTGTCGCGGTCGATGCGCCCGTCGCGGTCAACCCCTGTCGCAGGGCGCGTTGGTTTCGGTTGAAGTGGAACAGGACGTCGAGATACTGATCGCACTGGCGGCTGATCTCGTAGATCCCAGCCTCAGTGACTACCGCCCAGTCTTGGCTACGTACAGGAAGCGCGTACGGCATTCCGGTTGCCGGATCGACAAAACCAGCCTTCGCAGTCAGGTCCAGGACGAAGCTGTTCTGAGCGGCAGTCGTGCTGCTGATGTTGAGCTGCTCAAGGGTCGGTTTTATTCCCCGAGCGCTGACGGTATTGGGGTCGGCCTCGTCTCGTATGGCGTGGCATCCCGCAAGCAGCAGGCAACAGCCAACAACCCCTGACCTTAGGAAGCGCACGTTACCCCCGCGTATCCAGCCGCTGTGCCGTTCGGCCGCAGTTGACAGGGTAGCAGCGAGGCATGACTGCCGCAACTATTGCGCGTGATTCAGCCTGCATATCTATCGCGCGCCGCTCGTCCTCGCTTGCGGGCGACAAGTAGAACCAGCCTTGAACGTCCCGTGAACGCCGCGCTACGTTGCAGCGCAAAGGAGCCCCCCATGGACCTGACGTTCGGCAAGGAAGAACTGGCCTTCCAGCAGGAAGTGCGTGACTGGCTGAAAGAAAATCTGACGCCGGAGATCGTGGGCGAGATCAAGGTCGGCCGGAACGCCTACATGCCCAAGGAGCGGCTGCTCGACTGGCAGAAGCGGCTGGCCAGGAAGGGTTGGTTGTGCACGGGCTGGCCCAAGGAATTCGGCGGGCCGGGCTTTACGACGACGCAGAAGTACATCTTCGAGATGGAGATGGCGCGGGCAGGGGCGCCGGGAACGTCACCGTTCGGCCCCAAGATGTGCGCCCCGGTGATCATGAAGTACGGCTCGCCTGAGCAGAAGGCGCGGCACCTGCCGCCGATGCTGAACTCCGACCTGATCTGGTGCCAGGGCTACTCGGAGCCGGGCTCAGGCTCCGACTTGGCGAGCCTGCGGACCAAGGCGGTGCGCGACGGTGACCATTACGTGGTCAATGGCCAGAAGACCTGGACGACGCTCGCTCAGACCGCCGACTGGATCTTCTGCCTGGTGCGCACCTCCAACGAGGGCAAGCCGCAGGAAGGCATCTCCTTCCTGCTGATCGACATGAAGACGCCGGGCATCTCGGTCGAGCCGATCATCACCGCCGACGGCAACCGTGCCGGCACGCAGGAGGTGAACTCGGTGTTCTTCGTCGACGTCAAGGTGCCGGTCGAGAACCGGGTCGGCGAGGAGAACAAGGGCTGGACCTACGCCAAGTACCTGCTGGAGTTCGAGCGCGGCGGCAACCCGTACAGCCCGCGCCTGCGCTCGGCCTTCGAGCGGCTCAAGCGGTTGTCGCAGGCGATGCCCGACGGCGAGGAGTCGATCATGGCCGACGTCGCTTGGCGCGAGAAGCTTGCGCGCATGGACATCGAGATCTCGGGCCTGGAAATGTTCGAGCAGGAGTTCTACTCGCGACTGGCCTCGGGGCAGAACCCGGGGCCGCTCTCGTCGATGATCAAGCTGCGGGGCACCGAGGTCATGCAGCAGGTGCAGGAATCGGCGGTCGAGGCGGCCGGCTACTATGCCCAGCCATTCCCCGAGCAGCGCGCCTGGAACGCCAATGTCGAACCGATCGGCCCGGAAGGCGTCGACGTGCTGGCGCCGCGCTACTTCAACGGCCGCAAGATGACGATCTACGGCGGCTCGTCGGAAGTGCAGCGCGGGATCATGTCGAAGGTGATGTTGGGACTTTAAAGCTTGTCGTCCTGAGCGTAGCGAAGGACCTCATCGCCGCTTGCAACCGGCATGTGATCCTTCGCTTCGCTCAGGATGACAGTGGGGCGATCGAATGGACCTCGTATTCAACAAGGAAGAGCTCGCCTTCCAGCAGGAAGTGCGCGACTGGATCGCGGCCAACATGCCGCCGGAGGTGGCGGAGGAGAGCCGGCGCAGCCGCACCAGCCACGTCTCCAAGGAGCGCCTGCTGCAATGGCAGAAGAAGCTTGCCGGCAAGGGCTGGCTCTGCCCCAACTGGCCGCAGGAGTACGGCGGGCCGGGCTGGAACTCGACCCAGAAGTTCATCTTCGAGATGGAGATGGCGCGGGCCGATTCACCCTATCTCTCCTCCTTCAGCATCAAGATGGTGGCGCCGGTCCTGATGAAGTATGGCAGCGACTGGCAGAAAAAACGCTTCCTGCCGAAGATCGCCGCCGCCGACGAGCTGTGGTGCCAGGGCTATTCCGAGCCCGGCTCGGGTTCCGACCTCGCAAGCCTGCGGACGAAAGCGGAGCGGCACTCTGATGCAACGGGCGACCACTACATCGTCAACGGCCAGAAGATCTGGACCACCAACGCCCACTTCGCCGACTGGATCTTCTGCCTGGTGCGCACCTCCAACGAAGGCAAGCGCCAGGAGGGCATCTCCTTCCTGCTGATCGACATGAAGTCGCCCGGCATCCGCATCGATCCGATCTACCTGGTCGACGGCACGCGCACGCCGATGCGCCACGAGGTCAACCAGGTGTTCTTCACCGACGTGAAGGTGCCGGCGCAGAACCTGGTGGGCGAGGAAAACAAGGGCTGGACCTACGCCAAGTACCTGCTGGAGTTCGAGCGCGGCGGCCAGGCGCACGGCCCGCGCCTGCGCAAGGCGTTCCGCCATCTGCAGACGCTGTCGAAGAGCCAGATGGAAGCTGGCGAGCCTCTGTCGGCCGATCCCAAGTGGCGCGAGAAGATGGCGGCGCTGGAGATGGAGATCGACGCCGTCGAGATGAACGAGCTGATGTTCTACTCCAGCCTCAAGACCGGCGATGCGCCCGGCAACATGGCCTCGATCGTCAAGATGCGCGGCACCGAGGTCGGCCAGAAGGTGACCGAGCTCGCCGTCGAGGCGGTCGGCTGGTACGGCGCGCCCTTCACCGAGCTGCGCAACTACGACAGCAACATCGTGCCGGTGGGCGGCGAATACGTCGACGACGTCTCGCCGCGATATTTCAACAACCGCAAGACCACGATCTACGGCGGCTCCTCCGAGGTGCAGCGCAACGTGCTGGCCAAGGCGATGCTGGGGCTGTGAGTCCGACCGCTCGGCGCGAGGCGACGAGGTGAAGCGCCGGGAACTGGCAGTTCTTTCAGCCGGCATGCTGGGTGCCTCGCGGATTCCGGCATTCGCCCAGAACAAGCTTGCTCGCGTCGGATTTCTGAACAGCGCCTCACGCGCCGAGTACGACCAACCGGTCAAGGCGTTTCTCAAGAGCCTCGAAGCCGCGGGCTTCGTCGAAGGCCGAACCGTATCGATTGCCTATCGGTGGGCCGAGGGGAACTATCAATTGCTCGACGGCATGGTTGGCGACCTCATCGAGAGCGGCGTCGATGTCATTGCCGCGACGAGCACTCCAGCCAACGTCATCGCGAAGCGCCGAACGAATACAATTCCACTGGTCTTCAGCACAAGCAGCGACCCCATTGCGCTCGGGTTGGTTGGCAGTCTCAATCACCCCGAGGCCAATGTGACCGGCGTCACCACCATGAACGTCGAGCTCGGCCCGAAACGCCTCGATCTCGTCGAGCAATTACTCCCGGGAGTGGCGGTAATCGGTCATCTGGTGAATTTGGCCAACCCAAATATCCAGGAATCCGATCAACTCGATGCCGTCGCAAAAAGCAGGGGCAAGGTCGTCGTCAGAGTTCGAGCGACCACCGAGAGCGAGTTGGACATTGCCTTTCAGCAGCTCGCCGAGCGTCGCGCAGGCGCGTTGATCGTAAATACGGATGCTTTCTTCTTTGGCAGGCGACGCCACTTGGTCGATTTGGCGAACCGATTCAAAATTCCCGCAATGTATGACCGCCGCGAATTCGCCATTGCCGGTGGTCTGATCGCCTACGGCGGCAGCGTCGTCGAGGCCTATCGCCTCGTCGGTGAATACGTTGCCCGGATCCTCAGAGGGGAAAGACCTCAAGATCTTCCCGTGCAACAGGCGACAAAGGTCGAACTGGCCCTGAACGTAGCCGCTGCAAGAGGACTGGGCGTCGTATTCCCGCCGTTGGTACTAGCGCGGGCCGATGAGGTCATCGAATAGCTGGAGGGATAGCGTGGAGTATCGTCGTCTCGGCCGCAGCGGCCTGAAAGTCTCCGAGATCTGCCTCGGCACCATGACCTTCGGCAACGGCGCCGACGAGGCTGAGGCGGCGCGTATGGTCCATGCCTGCTTCGACGCCGGCGTGAATTTCTTCGACACCGCCGACGCCTATGTGAATGGCGTGTCGGAGGCCATGCTGGGCAAGGCGCTGAAGGGCAGGCGACAGGACGCCGTCATCGCCTCCAAGGTGTTCAACCCGATGGGCGGGCGGCCCAACGATTCGGGCATGTCGCGGCTGCATATCATGCAGGCCGTCGAGGCCAGCCTGAAGCGGCTGCAGACCGACTACATCGACATCTATTTCATCCACCACGTCGACATCCAGACGCCGCTCGAGGAGATGCTGCGCGCCTTCGACGATCTCGTGCGCCAGGGCAAGATCCTCTACACCGCGTGCTCCAACTACGAGGCGTGGCGCCTGATGGAGGCGCTGTGGCTGTCGCAGTCGAACGGCTGGGCGAGCTTCGCGGCCTACCAGCCGCAATACAGCCTGGTCGTGCGCGACATCGACGAGGAGATCGTTCCGGCCTGCCAGGCCAAGGGGCTGGGCGTCGTGGCCTGGTCGCCGCTCGCCAGCGGCTATCTCGCCGGCAAGTACAAGCCGGGCGACCTCAAGGCCGACGGCACGCGCTCGGCCGAGGGCTGGGGCTTCCAGGGCCGCTTCTTCGCACCCAACCATGCCGAGATCCTGCAGACGCTGCTCGACACGGCGCGCGACATCAGCCGCTCACCGGCGCAGACCGCATTGCGCTGGGCCATGGACCAGCCCTTCATGACCAGCGCCATCGTCGGCGCCCGCAACGTCCAGCAGCTCGCCGAGACCCTGGCGGCCGGCGGCTGGCGCCTGCCGGCAGACATACGCGAACGGCTGGACAAGGTGTCGGCCCAGCCGCACCGTTATCCGCGCGCCTTCGAGGAGTCGATGGTCGAGCGCCGCAACAGTGCGGTGAAGATGCCGGTGGTGAAGTAGGGGGAGTGACTATATTTCCGTCATCCCGAGCGGAGCCGCTCCCGTAACGAAGTGGAGGGGGCGGCGTAGTCGAGGGACCTGTTTTCGCCGATGCAGCAACAAAAGAGGTCCCTCCACTTCGCCTCGCTGCGCTCGGCTCCGGTCGGGATGACAATGGAGGCGTGCGATCGCACGTTTGCGGACAATGTCTTTTCAGCCGAATGTCGGCTCGTTGAAGGAGCGCTTCAGCGCGCTGCGCACGTTAAAACCCTTCGTCGCCATGGTCTGGCGGGCAAGTCCGCCCTTGATGTCGACCTCGTTGGCGCTGCGCCTGGTGCGCGCCCTGGTGCCGGTCGCAGCCCTCTATGTCGGCAAGCTGATCATCGATGACGTGGTGCGGCTTGTGCAGATGCCCGGCCATCCACCCGATTTCGACGGCTGGCTGGCGAGCGGCGAGCTGCAGTGGCTCGGCGTGCTGCTCGGGGCGGAGTTCGGGCTTGCGGTGCTGTCCGATGTCCTGATCCGCGTCGTGTCGCTGGTCGACGGTCTGTTGTCGGAGAAGGTGACCAACGCCTCGAGCGTCAGCCTGATGGAGCATGCCGCCACGCTCGACCTCGAGGATTTCGAGGATGCCGGGTTCCAGGACCAGCTCGAGCGGGCGAGGCGTCAGACCAGCGGGCGGCTCACCCTGATGGCGCAGCTCCTTGCGCAGGCGCAGGCGCTGGTGACGGTCGCGAGCTTCGGCGCCGGCCTTCTGCTCTATGCGCCGTGGCTGATCGTGCTGTTGCTGGTAGCGCTGCTGCCCGTGTTCCTGGGCGAGCAGCACTTCAACGCGCGGGCCTATACGATGGACTTCGGGCGCACGCCGGAGCGCCGCGAGCTCGACTATGTGCGCCAGACCGCGGCGAGCGTCGAGACCGCCAAGGAAGTGAAGATCTTCGGCCTGAACCGCTGGCTGATCGATCATTACCGCCGGCTCGCCGATGCCTTCTACTCCGCCAACCGCCAGCTGGCGCTGCGGCGCGCCGGCTGGGGCAGCCTGTTCGCCGCGATCGGCACGGTCGGCTACTACGTCGCCTATGCCTACATCGTCTGGCGCACGCTGAGCGGCGCCTTCTCGATCGGCGATCTCACCTTTCTCGCCGGCTCCTTTGCCCGCCTGCGTGGGCTGCTGGAGCAGCTGCTGACGACGTTCTCGACCACCGCGGCACAGGCGCTCTATCTCAACGATCTCTTCTCCTTCTTCGACGTGCGGCCGGAGATCCTGTCGCCCGCGAACGCGCGACCCTTCCCCAAACCGATCCGCCAGGGCTTCGTCTTCGAGGATGTCGGCTTCGCCTATCCCGGGGCCGACCGATGGGCGGTACGCAACCTCAGCTTCACGCTCAGGGCAGGCGAGGTCGTGGCGCTGGTCGGCGAGAACGGTGCCGGCAAGACCACGCTAGTGAAGCTGCTGACGCGCCTCTACGACCCCGACGAGGGGCGCATCCTGCTCGACGGCCACGATCTGCGGGAATACGACCTCGACGAGCTGCGCGGCAGCATGGGTATCATCTTCCAGGATTTCGTGCGCTACAACTTCACGGCGCGGGACAACATCGCGGTCGGCCGCGTCAGCGCCCAGCGCGATCAGGCGCGCATCGAGCGGGCGGCGCGCTCCAGCCAGGCTGACGACGTCGTCGCCGGCCTGCCGGGCGGCTATGACCAGCGCATCGGCAAGCGGTTCAAGAATGGCGTCGAGCTATCGGGCGGCGAATGGCAGAAGATCGCCATTGCCCGCGCCTACATGCGCGAGGCCGAGGTGCTGATCCTCGATGAGCCGACGGCGGCCCTCGATGCCCGAGCCGAGTTCGAGGTGTTCCAGCGCTTCAAGGAGCTGAGCCGCGGCAAGACCGCCGTGCTGATCTCGCACCGCTTCTCCAGCGTGCGCATGGCCGACCGCATCTTCGTGCTGGCCGGCGGCAAGCTCGAAGCCGCTGGTACCCATGAGGAGCTTGTGGCGAAGCCGGGTCTCTATTCCGAGCTTTTCGAGCTGCAGGCGGCGGGGTACCGGTAAGGGAGCGCGGGCCTCCGGCCCGCATCATGAGCGGGCCAGAGGCCCGCGCTCCCATCAACCCGCCAACACCGGCTCACCGACGATCTGCGTGCGATGCATCAGTCGGCGCAGGCTTTCGTCGAAGGCGTCGCGGCGATGCATGACGCAGCGGTTGTCCCACATCACGAGATCCCCGCCGCGCCACTTCTGGTACCAGGCGAAGCGCTCCTGCGTGGCGTGCGCCCACACCGCGTCCAGAAGCTTCTCGCTTTCCTCGACAGAGAGACCGTGGATATACGCACCCGGGCGCCGGCCGAGGAACAACGCCTTGCGGCCGCTCACCGGATGAAGGCGGACGAGGGGATGCACCGCGCCGGGCGTCTGGCGAACGTCGAGCGTGCGCTGGAAGCCGCGGCGCAGCTCGCCCGCCGAGTTGCGGCTGGAATCGTGAATGCAGGTGCGGCCTTCGATGGCGCGCTTGAGGTCGGGCGCCAGAGTCTCGTAGGCCTCGTACATGTTGAGGAAGCCGGTATTGCCGCCGTCGGGCGGCACTTCCAGCGCGTAGAGCAGCGAAGCACGCGGCGGCAGGTCGTTGTAGGACATGTCGGTGTGCCAGACGAGCTCGTAGCTGCCCAGGCCGCCCACGGGCTTGCCGTCCTTCACCACGCTCGAGATCACCGTCACCCACGGCGCGACATCCTTGTCGAGACCGGAATCGGCGCGATCGAAGTTCGCGGCCGCGATCGGCACGCGATCGAGTTCGCCGAAGCGGGCGCTGAAGGACATCAGCATGCGATCGTCGATGCGCTGGCCCGAGAAACGCAGCACCAGATGATCGGCCCATGCCTCGGCGATGCGCGCGAAGACCGCGTCGCTTACCGGTCGTGAGAGGTCGACGCCGTGCACGTCGGCGCCCAGCGCGCCGCCAGTCGGCTGGATCCACACGTCGCTCATGCGCTGAAGTTTGCCACGAAACGGTCCCGCCGTGCATCCAATCCGTGACATAAGCGTTGTTGCATGGCGATCATGCCTGTCCGTTCCGCGATCCGCGCCGCTTGCCTGTTCGCCATGGCTGCGATGCTGGCGTCGTATGCCTGTGATGCGGAAGCGCGGACCGCACAGATTGCCCTCGTCGTGAGCGGAGACGAGCGCATGCAGGCCGACCTCAAGGAACTCGTCGAGCGCTTCCAGAAGGACCAGCCGCTGAGCGGCGACAGCCTGGGCGTGCTGCAGGGCGCCCAAGCGGCGCTCGGCAGGATCAATACCGCGCTGCGCTCGCGCGGATACTACGCGGCCACCATAAAGGCCACGGTCGACGGCCGGTCGATCACCGAGGCGGATGCGCTCGATGCGATCGACGCACGGCCCGAGAACGAGGCGATCTCATTCGCCTTCGATGTCACCACGGGTCCACGGTATCGCATCGTCGATGTCGCCATCCGGCCGCCCGGCGCGGAGGCCTCGCTGCCCGGCATCGACCGCAGCAAGATCGGCCTCGCGCCGGGCGATCCGGCCGATGCCGCCGCCATCCTGGAGGCGCAGGACAAGCTCCTGACCGAGCTGCGCAAGCAGGGTTACGCGCTTGCCAGCATCAAGCGCGACGTCGTGGTCAATCATGCGACGCACGAAGCCACGGTGACGTTCATTGCCGAGACCGGCCCGGTCGCGCGCATGGGACCAGTGCGCTTTTCGGGCAGCGACAAGGTCGACATGGTCTGGCTGCAGCGGCGCGTGCCGTTCAAGGAAGGCGAGATCTACGATCCCACCAAGGTCGAGACGATGCGCGGCAGACTGACCTCGCTCGGTGTGTTCAATGCCGTACGGATCAAGCCGGCGGCAACGCTCGATGCCAACGGCGAGCTGCCGATCGACGTCGAGCTGACGGACCGGCCGCCGCGCTCGATTGGATTCGGCGTGGCGTACGAGACCCAGTACGGGTTCTCGGTCTCGGGCTTCTGGACACACCGCAATCTGTTCGGCCAGGCCGAAAGCCTGCGGCTGTCGGGCGAGTTCAACCGCATCGGCACCGGCCAGGCGATCCTCGACACCGGCTTCAACTTCCGGGCGGACTTCCGCAAGCCCGACTGGTGGGTGCCGGAGCAGGACCTGCGGCTGGAGGCGGCGGCCATGCACGAGGTCTACAACGCCTATACCCGCAACGGCCTGACGGGCTACGCTGGCCTCGATCGCATCTTCTCGCCGCACTGGCAGGGCAAGGCCGGCCTGGCGGCCGACTTTTCCTACGACTACCGCAACGGCATCTGGATGCAGTACAACATGGTCGGCCTGCCGCTGTCGGTGCTGTACAACCGTGCCGACAGCGACCTCAATCCGACCACGGGCTATCGCGTCGACCTCGACGTCACGCCGTGGGCCTACAGCCGCGCCTTCTTCACCATCATCCGCCTGACCGGCCGCGGTTACTTCGATTTCAGCGATTCCGGCCGCAGCGTGCTCGCCACCCGCGCCTCGCTCGGCACCGAGCCCACCAACCAGATCGCTTCCATTCCGCCCCACAAGCTGTTCTATGCCGGTGGCGGCGGTTCGGTGCGCGGTTTCGTCTTCCAGACCGCGGGGCCGCTCGACAATTTCAACAACCCGCTGGGCGGCGCCAGTGTCATGGAGGCCAACGTCGAGTTCCGCCAGCGCTTCGGCGAATCGTGGGGCGCCGTGGCCTTCGTCGATGCCGGCAGCGCCTATCCCTGGTTCTTCCCCGACTTCTCGATTTTCGCGCCGCGGGTCGGAGCTGGCGTCGGCGTGCGTTATTATACGAGCTTCGGACCGGTGCGGCTCGATGTCGGCGTCCCGATCAACAAGCGCGACAGCGATCCGCCGTTCGGCGTTTATGTCAGCCTGGGACAGTCCTTCTGATGCGCGCGCTGAAGATCCTGGGATATGTCGTGGCCGGCCTTGTCGGCCTGCTGCTGCTGGTGTTCGCGGGTCTGCAGACGCCGCCTGGCCAGCGTGCGGCGGTCGGGCTGATCAATCGAATGGCGCCGGGCATAGAGGTCGCGGGGTTGAGCGGCTTCTTCCCGACTGATCTGCAGATCGCCCACATTGCTGTCAGCGACCGCCAGGGACCGTGGCTGGCGGTCGACAATGCGCTGCTGCGCTGGTCGTTCGGCTCCCTGCTGGGCGGGCGCCTGCTGATCGAGGACCTCGCGGCCGATCGCGTGGCGGTGCTGCGGTCGCCAGTGCCGGACGAGGAAAAGCCTTCATCCAAGAAGGGCGGCGGCCTGCAGTTGCCCGTCGGAATCGACCTGCGCCGCCTTGCGATCCGTGACCTGCATCTGGCGGCCGCCCTGGCGGAAGTCGATTCGCACTGGCGACTTTCCGGCAATGCCCTGCTGCCGGCCGACCTGGCGGCCGGCCATCTCGTCCTCGACGGCGAACGCACCGACGGGCCGGAGGGCAATCTTGCGGCCGATATCCGCTTCGATGTCGGCCGGCGCACGGTCGACGGCACATTGAGCCTGACGGAAAAGCGCGGCGGCATCGTCGCGGTTCTGCTGCAGCGACCTGACATCGAAGACCTGTCGCTGCGCCTCACGGCGCAAGGCGACGAACAGTCGGGGCGAGCCGAGCTCAGCGTCTCGGCCGCCGACGCCGCCCGCGCCACCGGACAGGCGCGATGGCAACCGAAGGACGGCGCGACCGCGGTTTCGGTACAGCTCGACACCGCTGGTCCCGGGCTGCCGCAGGGGCGGGTGGCCGATGTGATGCGCGCAGCGATCAGGCTGACCGCCGAGGCGACGGTCGACGAAAAGATGGCGACACTGGGCGCGGCGCGGTTGACCGCGGGTACCCTCACCCTCGAAGCATCCGGCCGCTACGACCGCGTGGCAGACCGTCTGCAAGGCACGTTGACGGTCAGCGCGCCCGACCCGGGGCCGCTCACGTCGCTCGCGGGTAGCGTGACCTGGCGTGGTTTGCGCGTCGAGGCCAAGAGCGACCTCGCGAACGTCGTGAAGCGTCCGCAAGGCACCGTCACCCTCAAGGGGGGCGCCGAGGATCTCTCGCTGTCGGGCATCGACGCCCGTGTGCCGCCGATCGGCAGCGTGACTCTCGCCGCGACTCTCGACGTCGCTGCCGACAAGATCACGGCGCGGTCGCTGGAGATCGCGACGCCCCTGGCAACGGTCAAGGCAACCGGGTCCTACGCGACCGCCACGGAAGTGGGCGAGGCCAAGGCCAACGTGATGATCCCGAGCCTGGCGCCGCTCTCGGCGCTGGCGGGCCGGCCGTTGGGCGGTAGCGCCGGGTTCGATCTGATGGGCAGCACCGATCGCGACGGCTACGCGTTCGGTTGGCGCGGCACGGTGGCCGACGCCACCGCCGAAGGCCTGCCGGGCGGAATCGTGACGACGCCGCTCACCCTGTCGGGTGCGGGTACCTGGCGGCACGACGAGACATGGACCCTGAGCGGTGTGCGCGCGGAGATCCAGGGCAACACGTTCGGTGTGAGTGGTCGCGGCCGTGCCGAGACCGGAGATCTCGACCTTACGCTCGATCTGCCCAAGCTCGACGTGCTGCAATCCGGCGTCACAGGCAGCGCTCGGCTCACAGGCGGCATCAAGCTTGGCGGTGACCGCACTGACGTTCGGTTGGCCGCCGAGCTGAATGACCTGCGACGCGGCCCGCTGAGCTCGGGCCGGCTCACAGTGTCGGCCAACGGATCGCTCGACGCCGCGGGCGCCACCAGCGGCGACGTCAAGGCGAGCGGCGATCTCGTCGGACAGCCTTTGTCGCTGGACGGCCGCTTCGCTCTCGACGCGGCCGGCGGTCTGGTCGTTCCGACATTCCAGGGGCGGTGGGCCAGCGCCATACTCGACGTCGAGAATTTCGCCGTCACCAGCGGACGAACGTCCGGCCATGCCCGCCTCAAGGTTGCGCGCCTGGCCGATGCGGCAGCCCTTGCCGGCACCGAGCTTGCGGGCTCGCTCAATATGGAAGTCACGACCGACGACGGCGCGCCCGGCGGCCGGCTGACGGCTCATGTGAAGGGGAATGACCTGCGGGCCGGCACGCTCGGCGTGGGCGAGTTCGAGCTGCGCAGCACCGTCGACGACCCGATGGCCGCGGCGACGGCCGACAGCAAGTTGACGGCGAACCGCATCGCCGGTGTCGCGGACATAAATCGTCTCACGGCGACCGTGCGTGGCGATCGCCAGGCGCTCGTCGTCTCGCTGCAGGCGGCGGGCGGGCAGACCAACGCGAATGTCGAGGCGAAGGTGGACCTCACCAGCGATGACATCGTCATCGGGCTCCAGCGTCTCGACGCCCGTTACACCGGCATTCCGGTCGCGCTGGCCGGGCCGACGCGCGTGCATGTCGCGGGATCGCGTATCGCCATCGAGCCGACCAACCTGCGACTGGGCGGCGGCCGTCTCAGCGTGCGCGGAACGCTTGCGTCATCCGGCAGCGACCTCCAGCTCGAGCTCGCAGCCTTGCCACTGTCGCTGATCGACAGTATCGCGCCGGGCACGAACCTCGACGGCACGCTGCAGGCCAAGGTTCGTATGCAGGGCAGCACGGATGCACCGGTGGTCGACGGCACCTACGGCGTCACCGGGCTGCGGCTGCGCCAACCGCAGGCGGCCCTGGTGCCCGCCATCGCGGTGCAAGGTTCCGCCTCGCTGATGGGGCAGCAGGCCAGCATCGATGCGCGCCTGAGCAGTGGCGGCGCGACGGCGCTGACGGTTAAGGGCAAGGCGACCTTGCCGCGCGGGGCCGCACCGCTGTCGGGATCGGCGGCACTTTCCGGCACGATCGACCTCGCGCCGTTCGCGCCATCGCTCGGCAACGATATCCGCAATGTCACCGGCCGGCTGCGGCCCAACCTGAATGTCGAGATCGCCGGGTCGCGCGTGACCGGCAATGGCACCATCGATTTCTCCAACGGCGCGGTCGCGATGCCTGAGTCGGGCTTGCGGCTGAGTGGCGGCGAAGGGCGGTTGTCCCTGCAGGGCGACGTGCTGCAGATCCAGAGGCTTTCCTTCCAGGCGCCCCAGGGTGGCTCGGTGGCGGTGAGCGGCACGCTGCGCATCGATCCGCAGCAGGGTGTCGTGCCCGATCTCACGGTCACCAGCACCAGGGCCTTGCTGGTCAGCCGGCCGGACCTGGCGGCCACGGTCTCGAGCGATCTAAAGATCACGGGCTCGACGGCTACCGAAATCGACGTCACCGGCCCCATCACCATCGATAGAGCCGAGATCGCCGTCGGCGGGCAGACCGCGGCGGCTTTTCCAACCATCGACGTCCGCGAAGTCAACAAGCCCGGCGGAGTGCAGGGCACACCGGTGGCATCAACGAAGCCGCAGCCGCGCAAGCCGCCGCCGCCGCCCGGCGCCACGCCCGTGCGCCTGCAGATCACGATCAATGCGCCGCAGGCGATATTCGTGCGCGGGCGAGGCCTCGACGCCGAGATGAGCGGCAAGCTCGATGTCGCTGGTACACCGGCCGCGCCGACGGTGGTCGGCGGCCTCACGATGCGGCGCGGCGAGTTCAATCTGCTGGGGCGGCGGCTCAATTTCAGCCGCGGCGTTGTCACGCTCGACAATCTCGACCGCATCGACCCGCAGCTCGACTTCGTGGCCAGCACCACCGTCCAGTCGACGACGATCAACGTCACCATCGCCGGCACCTCGCGGGAACCCGTGATCACCGTGAGTTCCATCCCGTCGCTGCCACCCGACGAGGCGATGGCGCTCCTGTTGTTCGGCAAGCCCACCTCGGCACTCAGCGTCTTCGAGCTGGCGCAGGCTGCGCAAGGTCTCGCCGAATTGACCGGTAATCCCTCGGGCACCGGCACGCTTGGCCGGCTGCGCGGCGTCCTCGGTCTCGACCGCCTGTCGGTCGGTTCGGGCAGGGGCGCCGATTCGAGCGTGTCGCTGGAGGCCGGCCGCTATGTCGCTCCGGGCGTCTATGTCGGGGCGCGCCAGGGCGCCGCCGGCAACTCCAGCCGCGGTGTCGTCCAAGTCGAGGTGCTGGATCACGTCAAGATCGAGGGCGACGTCGGTGCCGATTCCAACGGCAAGGTCGGCGTGAAGATGGAGTGGGATTACTAGAGCATGGATGGAGTCGAGATCGTCGCTAACGACGCACTAGCGATGCCAGCAATGCGGCCACAATTTTTGCGCCATATGGCGCGCAAAAACCATTGTTATTGACAAGAACGGCAGTTTGCGATACGATCTGACCGCCTGTTGTTCTTTCTCATCGTTCATCTGATTTCGGCCGTCGGGGTATGCCGCTGCCTCATGTGCCCGCGCGCCTGTACATCGTTAATAAACGCGTACTCGACCAGCAGGCGCGACCTCGAGAAGGGGTTGCGGAAATTGCGCTAATTGCGGAAATTCCGCCCTGCCTCGGATGACTGCAGTGCATGCACTAGACTAGCGGAAGTAGTGCGGGACAAAGCGGCTGTTGTTGTGGGTGATGCGCCGCTCGTCCTCGCGCATGCCGATGCCGGCGGACTTGCCCTGGATCACCCACGAGCCGACCAGCGCGTGAGTGCCGTCGAACACCGGCAGCGGCTGGTAGGCCTGCCAGACGTAGCCTTCGCCGCCATAGTCCCCGGCGGCGGTGTCGAACACGCCCGGCCCGACGATGGTGACGTTGTGGCCCTCGCGGCCGAAGATCGGTTTCTTCACGAAGGCGCCGCCGAGGTCGCGATGCTCGCTGTCGAAGGCGGGCAGCAGATTGGCGTGGCCAGGGAAGCCTTCCCACAGAAGCGGCAGGAGCATCTTGTTCGACAGGATCATCTTCCAGGCGGGCTCGATGAAGGCCGTCGTGTCGGTCAGCACATTCGCACCGAACTCCTCGCGCACCATCCACTCCCAGGGGTAGAGCTTGCTCAGCACCTGGATCGGCATTTCGTCGGGATCGGTGAAGCGCCGCCCGTTCCAGCCGATCTGGGTGACCGCGATCGGCTTGCCGGCCAATCCGGCCTGCAGCGCCGTGTCGCGCAGATATTCCGAGGTGGCGAGATCCTCGGGCTGGTCGTCGAAGCGCGCGAAATGCACCAGCCCCTCGGGCGGCAGCCGGCGCAGCACCCCGCGCCACGCCTCGATCAGCTTTTCATGGATCGAGTTGAACTGGTCGGCGTCGGGCTTCACGTCCTTCAGCCAGTACCACTGCACGACCGCCGCCTCGTAGAGCGCGGTCGGCGTGTCGGCGTTGTATTCCAGGAGCTTGGGCGGCCCTTTGCCGTCGTAGGCCAGGTCGAAGCGGCCGCAGATCGTCGGATCGGACCGCCGCCACACGCGTTCGATATAGTCGCCCCACGCCGGCGGGATGCGCATGCGCTCCCACAGCTTGTTGGACACGACATGCTCGACCGCCTTGAGGCAGAGGCCGTGCAGCTCCTCGGTCGCCGCCTCGAGCTGGTCGATCTCCTCGGCCGAGAAGGCGTAGCAGGCCTGCTCGGTCCAGTAGGCCTTGCCGTCGAGCACGTAGTAGTCGAAGCCCAGCTGGTCGAGCTTGTTCTGCCAGCCCGGACGCGGCGCCACTGCTTCGCGGCGCATGCTCAGCTCGACCCGGAAGAGGAGCCCGAGTTCCCGGTCGAGCCGAAGCCGCCGCGCTGGCTCTGCGTCGTCGTCGGAGCGGTCTCGCCGGGTGTTGGCTTGGTCGCCGTCTGGCCGGGCGTCGTCGGGGCGGTGACGGAGGGGCCGCCACGAAATAACCAGGGCAGGAGCCAGAAGAAGCCGCCGCCACCGCCGATCGCCGGGGCACAGGAATAGAGCAACGCCGCTCCCGCCACGCCCATCAGGACGAGCTTGATTCCGCGCGACATGCGCGGGCCACCGGGCGGAGGCGAGGGTGGAGGCATGGACACGGATTCAGCTCGTGAGACAGGCGGCGTTGATCAGGCCGAAGCAGGTCGCGAAGCCGCCCGCGGTGATGCCGACTGAGAGGCGATCGGCCTCGATCGCGTCCCTGAGGTCGGGCAGCAGCAGGCGCATCACGACATGCACGATCACCTGCACCACGAGCGCCACCAACGACCACAGCACGACGTCGGTCAGGCTCACCGAATGGGCGATGGTGTTGGCAAGCGGCAGGCAGAAGCCCAGCAGCGCGCCCACCAGGGCCACGGCGGCCGCGGTATTGCCGGCGCGGATCAGCGCGAACTCGCGCCACGGCGTGATCATGACGTAGATCACCAGGAACAGGCCGGCGAGGCCGAAGCCCACGACGACGTAGCGCACGAAATTGGGAAAGGCCGCCGCCAGCCACTGCACCTCGGGCATGGGCGGAGTCTCTTCCGCTCAGCCGTGCATGGTCAAGCCGCCCGACACGCTGATCGTCTGCCCGGTGATGAAGGCGGCGTCGTCGCTGGCGAGGAAGCAGACGGCGCCGGGGATGTCCTCGGGCTGGCCGACGCGTTTCATGGGGATGGCGTTGATCAGCGCCGCCTTCATCCTCTCGGCGCGCTCGCCCTCGCCGGCGGCGGCCGCCAGCAGGGGCGTGTCGGTCGGGCCGGGGCAGACCGCGTTCAGGGTGATGCCGCGGCGCGCCACCTCGCGCGCCACCGTCTTGGTGAAGGCGATGATCCCGCCCTTGCAGGCCGAGTAGACCGCCTCCTGCGAGGAGCCGACACGGCCGGCGTCCGAGGCGATGTTGACGATGCGGCCGTGGCCGCGCGGCACCATGCCCTTCAGCACGACGTGGCTCATGTTGATCGGGCCGCGCAGGTTGATGGCGATCAGCTGGTCCCACAGCTCGGGCGTGGTGTCGACGAAGTTGATGAACTTGTCCCAGCCCGCGTTGTTCACCAGGATGTCGGTCGGCCCCATCTCGCTCTCGAACTCGGCAATCGCCTTGCCGACGGCCGCATAGTCGGCGATGTCGACGCTCGAGACGAAGGCTTTGCCGCCGGTCTCGGTGATCTCACCGGCGACCTTGTTGGCGGCGTCGCGATTCTTGTCGAACACGCCGACCTTGCAGCCGTAGGCGGCGAAGCGCCGGCAGATGGCGCTGCCGATCGCGCCGCCGCCGCCGGTGACGATGACGTTCTTGGCGTTGAGTCCGCGCATGACCAGTTCCTCAGAGGGGCGAGTAGGGATCGAACTTGGGCTTGCGCTTCTCAAGGTGCGAGGCGAGGCCCTCCTTCACCTCGGGCCCCATGAAGCCCAGCATCTCGAGCGCGGTCGAGGCGTCGAACGACGGGCCCATCATGCGCAGCCAGTTGTTCAGCGCGTACTTGGTGAAGCGGATCGAGGTCTGCGCGCCCTCGGCGAGCTTGGTCGCGACCTCCAGGCCCTTGGCCTCGAGCTGGTCATCCTCGACACACATGGAAACGAGCCCGATGCGCTCGGCCTCCTCGCCGTCGACCGCCTCGCAGAGCAGCAGGTAGTACTTGGCCTTGGCCATGCCGCAGAGCAGCGGCCATACGATCACCGCGTGGTCGCCGGCGGCGACGCCGAGCCTTGTGTGGCCGTCGATGATCTTGGCCTTCTTGGAGGCGATCGACACGTCGGCCAGGATGCCCGCGACCAGGCCCGCGCCGACGGCGGGGCCGCGCATGGTGCTGACGATCGGCTTGGAGCAGTTGATCACGTTGTAGACGATGTCGCGCGCTTCCTTCCAGGTGCGCAGCAGCGCGTTGTAGTCCTTCATGTTGTTTTCGATGAGATCGAAGTCGCCGCCCGCCGAGAACACCTTGCCGCCGGCGCCCTGGATGATGACGCAGTTGATCGTGTCGTCGCCGTCGATGTCGCGCCACACGTTGACCAGCTCGGTGTGCATGATCGCGTCGGTCGCGTTGTACTTGTCGGGCCGGTTCATGGTCACCCGCAGCACCTTGGGATGCGGGCGATCGAACAGCAGGCGCTGGTAGCGTTTTTGCCAGTCGGACATCGAGGTTCCTCCGTTTCCGGAGGAACCTAGCGGTCGCTGCGGGCCGTGCCTAGGACTGGCTGGGCAACAACACTTGGACGTCCTTCGCCATCTGCGGCAACACGGCGTCGGGCTTGGCCTTCTGCGAGACGACCGACTGCAGGTGATCCTTGATAACGTCGGTGATCTTGATGCCGTTGTCTCCGGGAAACGCATACCAGCCGGTCGACTTGGGCAGCTGCCTGATGGCCACCAGATGATTGGGATTCTTGTCGTAATAGGGCTTCAGCAGCTTGGGATCGTCGGCCGCGGCCAGGGCCGATGGGAAGTAGCCGGTGGCCTGCACCATCATGGTGGCGCCGACCGGGCCGGTGGCGAACTTGATGTACTCCCACGCCGCCTTCTGCCGCGCGGGATCCTTGGTGAACAGCATGGCGACGTTTCCGCCCAGCGGCAGGCGGCCGTCGGGCTGGATGGGGAAGGGCCCGGTCAGCAATTTGAACCTGTCGCCGACCTGCTTCGTGACGCCGCCCAGCCGCGAGGTCGAGTGGCCCCAGATGCCCATGCTGCCGGAGGTGAAGTCCTGCAGCGACACGCTCTGCGAGACATCGCGCATGGTGCCTTCGGTGATCATGCGGTTGAGCGTGTCGATGGCGACCTTGCCGGCGGGTCCGTCGAAGGCGACCTTCTTCTCGTCGGCCGTCAGCATCGTGCCACCGTTGGAGAAGACCAACGCCTGCCACATCCAGTTGCCGGTGATGTCCCAGTCGAACTGGTAGCCCTGGGTCGAGCCGCCCAGCGCCTTGATCTTGCGCGCCAGCGCAAAGATGCCGTCCCAGTCGGCGGGAAGCGCCGTGGCATCGCCGCCAGCCTTGGTCACGAGATCGGCGTTGTAATAGATGATGGGCGTCGACAGCGAGAAGCCGATGCCGAGCTGCTTGCCGCCGAAGCGGCCGATATCGAGCAGGCCGGGCGCGTGACCATAGCTCTTGAAGTCGGCGTCGGCGGCGATGAACGGATCGAGCGGCTGGGCGAGCGCGCGGTCGTAGAATACGCGTTGCCGGTTCAGGCCGTGATAAGCCACATCCGGCAGGGTGTTGGTGACGGCGGCCCGGAGAGTGGCCTGTGCCACTTCCTCGTACGCGGGCTGCGGCGCCAGGAAGGTGACCTTGTATTGCGGATAGGCCTTGGCGAACTCCGCGGCGATCTGCTCGTGCAGGGTCTTGAACAGATCGGGCGTCGAGTAGAGCACCTTGATCTCGGTCTGCGTCTGGGCGCGCAGCGCCGGGGCAGCGAGCGTTGAGGCGGCTACGCCGGCGAGCAGAGTGCGTCTCTTCATGGAAGTCCTCCTGTCTTCAGCCCTTGAGGCCGGTGAGCGTCATGCCCTCGATGAATCGCCGCTGCGCAAGCAGGAAGGCGATCACCAGCGGCGCCGTGATGATCGCAGTGCCGGCCATCAGCGGACCGTAGTCGGTGCCGGCTTCGGTGTTGCGCAGATAGACCGTGCCCAGCGCCGGCATGGCCATGTCCGGCGAGGTCACGACCAGCAAGGGCCAGAAGTAGTCGTTCCAGTGGATGACGACCGACAGGATGCCGAAGGCGACCAGCGCCGGCATGGCGGCCGGCAGCATGATGCGCCAGACGATCGAGAACTCCGACAGGCCGTCGAGCCGAGCAGCGTGGATCAGGTCGTCGGGGATGGTGCGGAAGAACTGGCGGATCCAGAAGATGCCGAACACCGAGATGATCGATGGCATGACCAGCGCGGGGTAGGTGTTCAGCAGACCGGCCTGCGACAGCAGGATGTAGTGCGGGATCGCCGGCACGTGGCCGGGGATCAGCAGTCCCAGCAGCACCAGGGCAAACAGAGGCTTGGCCATGCCGAAGCGCAGCTTGGCGAGCGCGTAGGCGGCAGGGAGGGCGATCAGAACCTGCAGGCTGAAGATCGTCGCCGTCACGATGACGCCGTTCAGCAGATAGCGATGCAGCGGCACCTTCTCGAAGGCGACCGTGAAGTTGCGCAGGGCATCCCAGCGCTGCGGCAGAAGGTGGATGTCGGTGGTAAAGATCTCGTCGGCAGGTTTTGCCGCGAGCGACAGCAGCCAGATGAAGGGCGCGAGCACGACAACCGCGCCCGACAGCAGCACGACATGCCGAAAGACGGCGAAGGCCGTCATGAATAGTGCACCCGCTTCTCGGCGAGGCGCGCCTTGATCAAGGTCAGCAGCAGGACGAAGGCCAGGAAGACGACGGTGATGGCCGCGCCATAGCCGGCGCGGAAGAAGCTGAAGCCCTCCTGGTACATGGTGTAGAGCAGCACCTCGGTCGCCTTGTTGGGACCGCCCTCGGTCAGCACCGCCACCGTGTCGAACACCTGGAAGCTGCGGATGGCGCTGATGATCAGCACGAACGACAGCGCCGGCCCCAGCATCGGCAGGGTCACGGTGACGAAGCGGGTCCACGGGCCGTCGGCGCCATCGATTGCCGCGGCCTCGTAGAGATCGCGCGGGATCGATTTGAGGCCGGCCAGCAACAAAACCATGTTGAGGCCGAGCGCCTGCCAGATGCCGATGGCGGCCAGCGTGAAGAGGGCGAGGTCGGGGTTCTTGAGCCAGTTCTGCTTGGGCAAGCCCAGCGTTTCGATGATCAGGTTGATCAGGCCGAAGCTCGGATGGAGCATGATCTCCCACACCGTCGCCATCGCGATCAGCGTCGCGGTGACCGGCAGGAAGTAGGCGGCGCGGTAGAAGGCGCGGCCCCACGTGCCGGCTTCGATCAGCAGCGCGACGCCCAACGCCAGGCCGACCGACAGGGGCACGACCAGGACAACGTAGAGGATCGTGTTGGACAGTGACTTCCAGAACACGCGATCGGTCGCGAGATGGACGTAGTTGCCGAGCCCGATCCAGTTCAGGGTCGGCGCGCCGAACTGCCAGTCGGTGAAGGACAATACGAAGGTGGCAAGCGTCGGCAGGATCAGGATTCCGAGCAGGCAGACCATTGCCGGTCCGCTCAGCATATAGGCCGCGATCGCCTCGGCGCGCGCTTGGCCGGAGCGCGGGGCCGGCCGCTCATTGACCAGCGGCAGCGCCGTGGTGGTCATCGCGGGCTGATGCTCCGGCCGGCGCGGTCGAACAGCAGCGCCCGCTCGCACCGCGCCTGCAGCGTTACCTCCGCGCCCGGCGGCACCACGTTGGCGATCTCGGGTGTGCTGCGGGCGATCACGCGTTGTTCGCCCGCGATCTCGACATGCACGAAGAGGTCGGAACCGAGATTCTCGCGCAGGCGCACGGTGCCGGGGAGGCCTGCGGAGTTGGCGTCGGCCACGTCGCAGTGCTCGGGCCGGATGCCGACGGAAAGCGCGGTGCCCGCCGGCAATCCGGTCGCAATGGGCAAGACGCCGCCGGGAACAACGATGCCGCCGCCGTCACGCGACGTTCCGGGCAGCACATTGATCTTGGGACTGCCGATGAATTCGGCGACCCGCAGCTCGACGGGGTGATCGTAGATCTCGGCCGGCGGCGCCACCTGCAGGACCTCGCCGCCCATCATCAGGGCAACGCGGTCCGACATGGTCATGGCCTCGACCTGGTCGTGTGTGACGTAGATGCAGGCCACACCCGAGCGGCGATGCAGCTCGGCGATCTCGGCACGGGCGGCGACACGCAGCTTGGCGTCGAGGTTGCTGAGCGGCTCGTCCATCAGGAAGACGCGAGGATTGCGCACCATGGCGCGGGCGAGCGCGACGCGCTGACGCTGGCCGCCGGACAGTTGACCGGGCTTGCGGTCGAGGAAAGTCTCGATCTGCAACGCTTCGGCCGCGCGGTGCACGTCGCGGGCGATCGTGCCGGAGGCGGCGCGGGCGGTCGGATGCAGGCGGCGGATCAGCGGTAGGCGCTGCCACGGCCGCGTCCGCCGCATCAGGAGCGGCAGGCCGATGTTCTCGGCCACCGTCATATACGGGTAGAGGGCGTAGGACTGGAACACCATGGCCACGTCGCGCTCGCGCGGCAGCAGGCAGTCGACGGTCTGGTTGCCGAGCGCAATGGAACCATCGTCGGCGTGATCGAGGCCGGCGATGATGCGCAGCAGGGTCGATTTTCCGCAGCCCGACGGGCCCAGCAGGGTCAGGAATTCGCGCGGCCCGACCTCGAGCGACACGTCCTTCAACACGGGCGTTGCGCCGAACGACTTGCTGACGCCGCGGACGGAGATGCCGGACTGGAAGGCAGTGGCGGGCGCTATCACGCCCGGTCGTTAACGTTCACTCGTTGCGCAACTCTTGCCGTTGCGTTTCAGCTGTGTGACGGCGACTGCAACAGACGGGATAACTTGGAGCGAGGCGTCAACGCCGGATGTTGCCCGCGCTCCATTGGCCGGCGTTGGCGAAGCGCACGGCCTCTTCGGCGGCGCGAACCAGGGCGCGCGCCTTGAGCACGCTCTCCTGGTACTCGGCCTCGAGGTCGGAATCGGCGACGACACCGACGCCGGCCTGCACGTACATCACGTTGTCCTTCACCAGGCCGGTACGCAGCAGGATGCAGGTGTCCATCGAGCCGTTGGCGGCGAAGTACCCGGCGCAGCCGGCATACATGCCGCGGCGAACCGGCTCGACTTCGTCGATGATCTCCATGGCGCGGACCTTGGGCGCTCCCGACAGGGTGCCGGCCGGAAAGCCGGCCTTCAGGGCGTCGATCGCCTCCAGCCCGTCCTCGAGCGTGCCCTCGACGTGGCTCGAGATGTGCTGGAGGTGGCTGTACTTCTCGATGGTGAACTGCTCGACGACACGCACCGAGCCGATCTTGGCGACGCGGCCGACATCATTGCGCGCCAGGTCGAGCAGCATCAGGTGCTCGGCATGCTCCTTGGGGTCGGCCAGCAGCTTGTCCGCCAGTTGCTTGTCTTCTTCGGGCGTGGCGCCGCGGCGGATGGTGCCGGCGAGCGGGCGAATGGTGACGGTATTGTCGCGCAACCGCACCAGGATCTCGGGGCTGGAGCCCACGATCGAGAAGTCGCCGTAGTCGAAGAAGATCAGGAACGGCGAGGGGTTGATGCGGCGCAGCGCGCGGTAGAGCGACAGCGGCGGCAGCGTGAAGGGCACCGAGAAGCGCTGCGAGGGTACGATCTGGAAGGCGTCGCCGGCACGGATGTACTCCTTGCAGGTCGCGACCATCTGCTTGAAGTCTTCCTTCGACATGTTGGCCTCGGGCTCGGGCAGCTCGTCGAGCTCCTCGGCACTGTCGCGGCGGAAGGGCAGGGCGCGCTCGAAGTCGGAGACGGCGTCGGCCAGGCGCTCCTGGGCGGACTCGTACGCGGCACGGGCGCTGGTGTCGGTTCGCGGCCACACCGGCGTCACCAAGGTTACGTTGTCCTCGAGCCGATCGAAGATGCAGATGATGGTCGGCCGCACCATGATCGCGTCGGGCAGCCCGATCGGATCGGGGTTCTTGTCCGGCAGCCGCTCCATGTCGCGGACCATGTCGTAGCCCAGGAAGCCGAACAGGCCTGACGCCATGGGCGGCAGGCCGGGCGGCAGGTCCATCTGGCATTCGCGGATCAGGCCGCGCAGGGTCTCCAGCGGACGACCCTCGAGGGCCTCGAAGGCCTGGGCGTCGCTGCGGGCGCGGCGGTTGATCTCGGCCTGGCCCTTGCGGCAGCGCCAGATGACGTCGGGCTTGAAGCCGATGATCGAGTAACGGCCGCGCACCGAGCCACCTTCCACCGATTCCAGCAGGAAGGAGTTGGCGCGGCCATCGCAGAGCTTGAGATAGGCCGATACCGGCGTCTCGAGGTCGGCCACCAGCTTGGTCGAGACGAGCTGCGGCTTGCCGGCATCGTAGACGCCGGCGAAGGCGTCGAATTCAGGCGAGAGCGACATGGTCCACTCGCGGGCTTACGGCTGGTTCTGAGGCCTGAAGGCCGCGATGAACGCCGGCTCGTCGACCGATACGCCGAACTTGGTGCGCAGCGCCGCGACCAGCTGGAGGATGAGGTCGTTGGCGACCATCGAATCGAGCTGCTTGCCGAAGCGCTCGATCGCCTCCTTGTCCTTGGCGAGATCGACCGGTTCGATCTGCTTCAGGCGTACCAGCACGCTGCCCTCGGCGGTGCGCACCGACTGGGCCTTGTCGGGCGGCAGCTTGAACAGCTCCACCACCACGGGCTGGGTGAGATAGTTGCCCTGGTCGGCCTCGAAACGCGTCACCGGCTTGGTCGTGCGCGCCTCGAGGCCCAATTCCTTGGCCAGCGCCTCGAAGGTCGTGCCGGCATTGGCCTTTTCAAGCGCCGCCTTGACCTTGGCTTCGGCGAGCTTGCGGCGTTCCTCGGTCTGCCAGGCCTCGGTCACCTTGGCCTCGACCTCGGTCAGGGCGGGCACGCGGGCAGGCGTGACCCGGTCGGTGCGCACGATGAAGTACTCGCCGCGTGGCGTCTCCAGCAGGTCGCTCTCGGCGCTCTCGCGCGTGGCGAACGCCGCCTGGACGAGCTCGTTGGCAGCCGGACCGATCACGACCTGCTTGCCCTCGGCGTCCTGGCCGCGGGCATCGACGTTATCGTAGGTCTTGATCTTGAGCCCGAGCTCCTCGGCCGCGGTCTTCATCGACTGGGTCTTGGCCAGCACACGCTCGAAATCGGTGACCTGCTTGATCAAAAGGTCGGGCGCCATCTGGGCCCGCAGCTCCTTCTCGAGCTTGTCCTTCACCTCGTCGAACGGCACCGCCTTGCCGGGGGTGACACTGTTGATGCGCACGATGTGCCAGCCGAGCGGCGACTGGATCGGAGCGGGCGCGACGCCGACCGGCAGGTTGAACACGCCGTCGGCGAGCGGGCCGGGCGGCAGGTCCTTCTTGGTGACGGGGCCAAGCTTGATCACGCCGTCGGCGTTGCTCAGCACCTGCTTGGCTGCGTCCTCCAGCGTCTTGCCCGCGGTGACGGCGGCGATGATCGCCTTGGCCTTGTCCTCCGAATCGGCCATCGCCTGATCGACGTCGCGCTTCTCGGCGGTGCCGAACTCGGCGGAACGCGCCTCGTACTCCTGCTTCACCATGTCGGCCGTCACGCCGACCTGGGACATGACGTCGTCCGCCGTCATCAGCACGAAGGAGAAGGCGCGGAACTCGGGGATCTGGAACTTGGTCTTGTTGGCCTCGAAGTAGGCGTTGAGCTGCTCGGCCGTCGGCTTGGGCACGTCGGTGATGAGGGCATCGGGCACGTAGATCGTCTCGGCGACGCGCTTTTCCGCCTCCATCTTGAAGATGGCATCACGCAGCGACTTGGGCGCCAGGCCGGCGGGCTGGACGGCCCCGAACAGCTGATTGGCCGCGATCTCGCGGCGCACCTCGGTGAGGTACTGCTGCTCGCTGATGCGGGCCTGCTGCAGGCGGTTACGGAAGAGCAGGGGATCGAACGCGCCGCCGGTGTTGTGGAAGGCAGGATTGCGCTGGATCGCCGCCATCACCTCGGCGTCGCTCACCACCAGCCCGAACTGCTGGACAGCATAGTCGAGCACCGCGCGCTGGATGACCTCTTCGAGGGCGCGCACGTGCAGGCCGAAACGCAGCGCCTGCTCGGGCTCGGGCCGCTGGCCGGTCTGGCGCTGGATGCCTTCGAGCTGGCGGTTGAACTGGTCTTTCACCTCGTTGATCGAGACCGACGCGCCGCCTACCCAGCCGTAGACAGGGATGTGAATGCCGCCGACATGGGCGACCTCGTTGCTGCGCCCGCCCATCCGCAGCATGTCGCCGACGCCCCAGAAGCCGAAGCTGACGATCAGCATGCCGAAGAGGATGAACAGGATGATGAAACGGGCGTATTTGCGGAACGTATTCACGGTGTGCGACGCGGGGGTTTTGTCAGGCGGGCATGCCTACCACCCGACCCTGTGGCAGGCAACCAACGGGCCTGATAGACATCCGCGACACAATTCGGGGATTTTGATGGCACGGACACGGCGGCCGCTGATTGCCGGCAACTGGAAGATGAATGGTCTTCGCGCCGATGCCCTGGCACTCGCCAAGGGCGTGGCGGATGGCGTCAAGCAGGCCAAGTGGAGCGATCGGGACGTGCTGATCTGCCCGCCGGCCACCCTGGTCCTGGCGGTGGCCGAAGCCGTCAAGGGTAGCGGCGTTTTCGTCGGCGGACAGAACTGTCACGCGAAGGCGAGCGGGGCGCATACCGGCGATGTCTCGGCCGAGATGCTGCGCGATTGCGGCGCCACGCATGTGATCGTGGGCCACTCCGAGCGTCGCGCCGACTACGGCGAGACCGACGCCATCGTGCGTGCGAAGGCGGAGGCGGCGTGGCGGGCCGCCCTGCTGCCGATCGTATGCATCGGCGAGACCCTGGCCGAGCGTGAGGCGGGTAAGACGTTGGCGGTGCTGGAAGGCCAGTTGAAGGGCAGCGTGCCGGCCGGCTCGACGGCAGCCAATCTGGTCGTGGCCTACGAGCCGGTCTGGGCGATCGGCACCGGCAAGACGCCGACCACGCCCGAGGTGGCCGCAGCCCACGCGCACATTCGCAAGGTCCTGGGTGGCTTGTTGGGGGAGGCGGCCGGTGTGCGTCTTCTCTATGGCGGCTCGGTGAAGGGCAGCAATGCTGTGGAATTGCTGGCAGCGGGCGACGTCGACGGCGCCCTGATCGGCGGCGCCAGCCTGAAAGCCGACGAATTTTTGGCTATCGCCAAGGCGGCCTAAAGGGTTTAGAAGCGCCCGCTTATCCTGTAGGACGAAATGGACGCGGTTCGAGGCTTTCTGCACGATTGGCGCTTGGTGTTGCTGATCATCCATGTCGGCGTCACGGCCGCGATGATCGTGGTCATCCTGCTCCAGCGCAGCGAAGGCGGCGGGCTCGGCATGGGCCGCACCGATGCGCTGTTCTCCGTGCGCGGCCAGGCCAACGTGCTGTCGCGCATGACCGCGATCTTTGCCGGCTGCTTCTTCTTTCTCAGCCTGATCATGGCCTGGAGCATGACCGACACGTCGCGCAGCACGCGTTCGATCATCGATCGCATGCCCGCGACACCAGCAGCGCCGGCAACGCCCGGTGCCGGCGGGGCCGCGCCGGCGGCCCCGGCCGCTCCCGCGGCGCCCACCGCGCCCACCCGCTAGGAACACGCAACATGCGAGCCCGTTCTCTCCGCCGAAGCTCCTCCGGCGGAGGGATTTCCCCATGGCCGCATCCCGCAACGTTTTGTATGCTGTAAGCCCATGACGCGCTTTATTTTCATAACGGGCGGCGTGGTTTCCTCGCTTGGTAAGGGTCTTTCGTCGGCGGCGCTGGGGTCGTTGCTGCAGGCGCGCGGCTATCGCGTCCGGCTGCGCAAGCTCGACCCCTACCTCAACGTCGACCCGGGCACGATGAGCCCCTATCAGCACGGCGAAGTATTCGTCACCGACGACGGGGCGGAGACCGACCTCGATCTCGGCCACTACGAACGGTTCACCGGCGTCGATGCCCGCCAGAGCGACAACATCACGACCGGCCGCATCTATTCCTCGGTGATCGCCAAGGAGCGACGCGGCGAATATCTCGGCGCCACGGTGCAGGTGATCCCGCATATCACCGACGCCATCAAGGAGTTCATCGTCTCGGGCACCGAGGAGGAGGACTTCGTGCTGGTCGAGATCGGCGGCACGGTGGGCGACATCGAGGGCCTGCCGTTCCTCGAGGCCATCCGCCAGCTCGGCAACGAGCTCGGCCGCGAGCGCACCATGTTCGTGCACCTGACGCTGCTGCCCTGGGTGCCAACGGCCGGCGAGCTCAAGACCAAACCGACACAGCATTCGGTGAAGGAGCTGCTGAGCGTCGGAATCCAGGCTGACCTGCTGGTCTGCCGCTCAGGCGACAAGGAGATCCCGGCCAGCGAGCGGCGCAAGATCGCGCTGTTCTGCAACGTCAAGCCGGAGCGCGTCGTCGAGGCGCGCGACGTCGATACGATCTACCAGGTGCCGATCGCCTATCACGAGCAGGGCTTCGACGCCGAGGTCTGCCGCTATTTCGGCCTCGAGGCCGACAAGGAGCCCAACCTCGAGCGCTGGCGCGGCGTGGTGCGCTCGGTGCGCGAGCCCGAGGGCAAGGTCACCATCGCGGTGGTCGGCAAGTACACGGTGCTCCTCGATGCCTACAAGTCGCTCAGCGAGGCGCTGACCCACGGCGGTTTCCGCAGCAACGTGAAGGTCGGCCTCGAGTGGATGGACTCCGAGATCTTCGAGCGCGACGACGCCGTCAGCCATCTCGAGCACGTGCACGGCATCCTGGTGCCCGGTGGCTTCGGCGAGCGCGGCACCGAGGGCAAGATTCATGCGGTGAAGTTCGCGCGCGAGCGCAAAGTGCCGTTCCTCGGCATCTGCTTCGGCATGCAGATGGCCGTGATCGAGGCTGCCCGCAATCTGCTCGGCCTCGAGGGCGCCTCGTCGACCGAGTTCGGACCGTGCGAGCATGCCGTGGTCGGGCTGATGACCGAATGGATCAAGGGCAACCAGCTCGAGAAGCGCGCTGCCAACGGTGACCTTGGCGGCACGATGCGGCTCGGCGCCTATCCCGCCCATCTGAGGCCCGGCACCAAGGTGCACGATATCTACGGCGAGGACGTCATCAGCGAGCGCCATCGCCATCGCTACGAGGTCAACGTCAACTACAAGGACCGGCTGGAGCAGGTGGGACTGCGTTTCTCGGGCATGTCGCCCGACGGCATCTTGCCCGAGATCGTCGAAATCCCCGA
>Ga0065178_100231_pt1 | contig 64145 bp, 64 predicted proteins | sample FECB22metaG_FD_59210 | JGI IMG/M metagenome (GOLD analysis project Ga0065178, IMG submission 59210) | Cyanobacterial communities from the Joint Genome Institute, California, USA - FECB-22 (version 2) (version 2) | ecosystem: Environmental > Aquatic > Thermal springs > Hot (42-90C) > Microbial...
AACATCGGGTCGCCGCCGTTGCACTCCTCGTCGTCGCCGTCGTCCTGGTTACAGTGAATGACGACCTCGTCGCCGACCTTCCAGCGCTTCACCTTGGCGCCGATCGCCCAGACGATGCCCGAGGCGTCGGAGCCCGCGATATGGAACGGCTGCTTGTGGACATCGAAGGGAGAGATCGGCAGGCCGAGGCCCGCCCAGACACCGTTGTAGTTGACGCCGGCCGCCATCACGAGAACCAGCACCTCGTCCTCGCCGATCGTATGGGTCGGCACGACCTCGAGCTGCATGGACTGCTCGGGCGGTCCGTGGCGATCGCGCCGGATGACCCAGGCGTACATGCTCTTCGGCACATGGCCGAGCGGCGGGATCTCGCCGATCTCGTAGAGGTCCTTCTTGGGCTGGTTGGCCGTCGGATGCTCGCGCACCGGGAAGGCAACAACGGACATGGCGTGACTCCTCTCGCAGTGCGGCGAAGGTATTGCTGCGGCCGCGAGAGTGCAACGCACAAATTACAGAAGGTTCCAATTGACGGTGGGGAATAACAATAAAATTACCCTCACCCTGCGGAAGTCATGGTTGCGCAGGCCATTGACGAAGCTACCCTTTATTGAGGTAAACGAACGTTTATCTACTGCGGTCCGAGTCCAGGGAGGACGCTGATGAAGCTCATGTGGTTTCACCTGATGCCGTACACAGAGCTTCCGGATGACTTCAACAAGAAGCATCCCTCGGTGTGGGTCGACATCCATTCGTCGCTGTTCGACCCACGCCGAGCGCATCACATGTACAACGACTTCATGGACGAGCTCGAGTACGCCGCCGAGGTGGGCTTCGACGCGGTGTGCGTGAACGAGCACCATTCCAACGGCTATGGGCTGATGCCCTCGCCCAACCTGATCGCCTCGTCGCTGGCACGCCGCACTACCGACACCGCGCTCTGCGTCATGGGCAATTCGCTCGCCCTCTACAATCCGCCGACGCGCGTCGCCGAAGAGTTCGCGATGATCGACTGCATCTCGGGCGGCCGATTGATCGCAGGCTTCCCGGTCGGCTCGCCGATGGACACCTGCTACGCCTACGGCCAGAACCCGAGCCTTTTGCGCGAGCGCTACTACGAGGCGCATGACCTCGTGAAGAAGGCGTGGACCGAGAAGGAGACCTTCGCCTTCTCCGGCCGCTACAACCAGCAGCGCTACGTCAACATCTGGCCGCGGCCGATCCAGAATGACCCGCATCCGCCGATCTGGATTCCGGGCGGCGGCTCGATCGAGACCTGGCGGTGGTGCGCGGAGATGGACTACGTCTACTGCTATCTCTCGTACTACGGCTACAAGGCCGGGCTCACGACCATGCAGGGCTTCTGGAACGAGATGGCCAAGCTCGGCAAGGACCGCAATCCCTACCGCGCGGGCTTCCTGCAGTTCGTCGGCGTCGCCGAAAGCCGCCAGCAGGCGCTCGACCTCTATACCGAGCCGGCCGAATACTTCTACGGCCGCTGCCTGCATGTCGATCCGCGCTTCGCCCTGCCGCCGGGCTACACGACGGAAGCCACCCAGCGTGCCGGCATCGAAGGCATGATGACCAAGGCGGCCAACCTCGCCAACCCGTCGACCAAGGCGGCGCTGAAAGCGACCAACATGAAGGACATCGTCGACGGCGGTTACGTGCTGATCGGCTCGCCTGACGAAGTGGTCGAGCAGATCCGCCACGTCGGCACCAGCCTCAATGTCGGCCATCTCATGCTGCTCCTGCAGTACGGCAACATGAGCAAGGACGTTACCAAGCACAACACGCGCCTGTTCGCCGAGAAGGTGATGCCCAAGGTCAAGGACCTGTTCGGCGAATGGGAAGACAAGTGGTGGCCCAAGCCCATGGCCCGAAGCCAACGCGCCGCCGTTCCCGCCTTCAACGCGCTCGCCGCCGCGGAGTAGTCACCGTGTCAGCACCGAAGACGACCACCGTCGAGGTCAACGGTTTCCCCTGCCGCGTCTGGACCAAAGGCAGCGGCCCCAAGCTCGGCTTTCTCGCCGGGCTGGGCGGCTTGCCGCGCTGGCTGCCGTTCCTCGACCGGCTGGCCGAGACGCGCACCGTGATTGCGCCATCGCTGCCGGGCTATCCCGGTGCGACCGGCCATACCGAGCTCGACAGCCATCTCGACTGGGTGCTGGCGGTGCGCCAGCTGCTCGAGAAGAGCGGGCTGGCCGGCGCCGACCTTGTGGGCGCATCGGTGGGCGGCGCGTTCGCCGCTGAGATGGCGGCGATCTTCCCGGGTCATGTGCGGCGGCTGGCGTTGATCGCGCCGTTCGGCCTGTTCGACGAGAAGGATCCGGCAGCCGATCCGTGGGCGCAGCGCCGCGACAACGTCCCGGCGCTGATGTGCGCCGACGGCGCGAAATGGACGGAGATGGTGAGCCCGCCGGAGGGCGCCAACTCGATCGAATGGCCGATCGAGATGACGCGGGCCGCCGAGGCGGCCGCCCGCGCCTTCTGGCCGCTCGGCAACACCCGCCTGGAAAAGCGGCTGGGCCTCATCACGGCGCCGACCCTGGTCCTGTGGGGCGAGCGCGATGCGGTGCTGCCGCCGTCCTATGCAAAAAAGTTCGCCGCCGGCATCAACGGCTCGACGCGTGTCGAGACTGTGCCCGGCGCCGGTCATCTTGCCTACCTCGACCAGCCCGATTCGGTGGCGCGCGCCGTCCTGGCGCATTTCGCCTGATCACGATCTTTTTTCCGCAAGGCCAGGGCACCGGCAAGCCAGGTTTCGAAGGGCATAATCCGTCCGGCCGATTCCGGCCGGACGGATTATGCTGTACATGGTTGCGCCGCCGGTTCGGATCGCTATTGTCCGGCGCGTTAGAGGTATTGCGAGGTAGGGGCCGATGACTATCCGTTCGATCGCCTGGGCTGCGGGCATTTCCCTGTTCGCGGCGGCGCTGACCGTGGGTGCGAGCCTTCCGGCGTCGGCCCAGCTGCAGGCCGTGCCGCGCGAGGGCGTGGCCTTCAACGACACCGTCACCCAGCGCGTGAAGATTGAATCGGTCGACACCGAGGACCGCACGGTGACCTTCACCCTGCCGGACGGCCAGCTCCTGCTGCTGCCGGTCTCCAACAACGTCACCAACCTCGCCGCCATCAACGACGGCTCGACGGCCAACGTGTCCTACACCCAGGTCGTGACCATGCTGAACCTGCGCCAGAAGGGCCCGGGCGCACAGGCCGCGCGGCGCGATCAGATGTCGGCCACGCCCAACCCGACCGACGTCGATGTCGGCCGCTTCACGCTCACGGTGGTAGGCGTCGATCTCGCCAACAACACCGTGTCGGTGATCGAGGGCCGCGGCGGCGCGGTGCGCACCTACAAGGCCACCACCATCGCCAAGCAGGACATGCTGAAGAAGATCAAGGTCGGCGACGTGGTGATCGGGCTGTCGACGCCGCTGATGATCACCGCGATCTCGCCGGCGAACTAAAGCCGAATCCGATCAGCTGATTCCAGCTGGGCGGATTGTGCTTTAGTTTCCCTGCTGACGTGAAGCCACCGAGCCCGAATATGCTCCATGGAGGGGCGGCAAAGGGCCTGGCCTGGGTTCCAGCTCTGCTCGTATGCCCCAAAGCCGTAGTGCCTTGAGAGCGACATTTGCCAGTTCCGGCAGGAAGCTGGGGCGCAGCAGTTCCGGGCCGAAGACGCTCATGCGCCGGCTGTTCTCGGCGTAGCAGTCTTCGAGAAAGCGCCGGAAATTGAAGCCGTCGAGGAACATGCTGACCTGGAGGGCCGCCAGGCCCTTGCCGTCGTCGATCTGCTGGCCGCGACGCGCAAAGCGAAGCTTGTTGTGCACCGCCCGCAAATAGTAGCGCAGGGTCACCAGCGGCGAGACCGTCCGTGCAAGCCAGCCCTTGCGAGCTTCCGTGTAGGCCATCCAGTTGATGAAGAAGACGATGTGGCGCGTCTCTTCGTACATCAACATCGAGAAGATCTGCATGATCTCCGCGGGAAGGAATTCCGCCTGCCACGCTATCTTGAAAAGGCCAAAACCCACGAACGAGTCGACACACTCGCCGAAACCAAAATCCTTGAAGCTGGTTTCGATGTCAGCGCCGAGATCCCCGATCGGCCGCTCCGAAGCGTCGAGGCCGTATCTTTCCACCATCACGCGGATCAGCTTCGCGTGCCGGGTCTCCTCCCGGCCCTGCAGGGCCAGCGCCTCCTTCAGAACCGGATCGGTGACGCTTTCGGTGAAGGCCGCGACGATCGCGCCGGCACGCCGCTCGAAGTAGAGAACCTCGTCCCAGAAAGGCACCTGCCGAAGGCGGCGCAGGGCAGCCTCGTCCAGGACAGGCCAGGGCAGCGCCTCTGGGTCATAGTCGAGATAGGTCTGCGCAAACTGCGAGCAGAAAGCATCACGATGCTCTAAGGATCCGATTCTCATGCCGGCTAACCCCCGCTATGACTATTGATGGCTACGAATTCTGTTTTGTCCATTCACATCAGGTCCACCAAAGGCATAGGGTTGCAAAATCGGCGTGAATGCCCACAGCACAGTCGGTTCGGCGGGTCCCCTACTCTTCTCATCAATCCTCGAGGCGCTTCTTGTCCATTGGCACTTCGCTGGTCGGTCGAATCGTTGCGGTTGCCGTCCGGCATTCGTTGATCGTGTTGCTTGCCGCCGTCGCGCTGACGGCGGCGGCCGTTGACTACATGGCCCGGAATTTCGCCATGACGGCCGAGACCAGCCAATTGATCTCGCCCAAGCTGGAATGGCGCAAGCGCGGGATCGAATTCGAGAAGGCCTTTCCGCAGCTGCAGAACCTGACCATGATCGTGGTCGACGGCGCGACGCCGGAGCTCGCCGATGACGCAGCCAAGCGGCTCGCCCAGGCGCTGCAATCGCGGCCCGAGCTTTTTCACAATGTGCGCCAGCCTGATGGCGGCCGGTTCTTCGAGCGCAACGGCCTGCTGCTGTTGCCCACGGAAGAGGTCAAGTCGGTAACCGACTCACTGATCAAGGTGCAGCCGCTGCTGGCGGCCCTCGCCGCCGATCCCAGCGTGGCCGGGGTGCTGCAGATGCTCAACGTCACCCTGCTTGGCGCCAAGCACGGGGACACCAAGCTCAAGGACATCGAGCCCCAGCTGACGGCGCTGGCGGCGACCTTCGAGAAGGCGCTGGCGGGACAGCCTGCCTTTTTTTCCTGGCGGACGCTGGTCACCGGCGACTCGCCCGAGATGCCCGGGACGCGACGCCTCATCCTCGTCCAGCCCGAGATGGATTACGGGCAATTGCAGCCCGGCCAGGGAGCGAGTGACGCCATTCGCCGGATGGCGCAATCGCTCGACCTCAATCCCGCTCATGGTGTCCGCGTGCGTCTCACCGGCCAGGTGCCGCTGGCGGACGAGGAGTTCGCCTCGCTGGCCGACGATGCGGGCCTGATCACGGGCGCCATGATGGCCGCGGTTCTCGGCATCCTGTGGCTGGCGGTCCGGTCCAAGCGCATCATGGTGGCGATCCTCTGCACCACGCTGATCGGCCTGGTCCTCACGGCGGCCGTCGGCCTGCTGGCCGTCGGCCGCTTCAACCTGATCTCCGTCGCGTTCATCCCGTTGTTCGTCGGGCTGGGTGTCGATTTCAGCATCCAGTTCAGCGTGCGCGCGCTCGCCGAGCGACTCATCCAGCCGAATCTCGAGGCGGCGCTGGTGGCGGCCGGCACGGCCATCGGCAAGGCGTTGGCCTTGTCGGCCGCGGCCATCGGCGTGGGCTTCTTTGCCTTCCTGCCGACCAGCTTCCTGGGCGTGGCCGAGCTCGGGACCGTCGCCGGGCTCGGCATGATCATCGCCTTCGCGCTCACCATCGTCCTGCTGCCGGCCCTCCTGATCCTGCTGCGCGCACCGGAAGCCGGGATGAAGGAGGTGGGCTTCACCATGTTGGGGCCGGTTGACGATTTGGTGCATCGCCATCGCCGCACCGTGCTCGTCGTAGCGTTCCTGGCGGCGCTCGTGGCCGCGGGCCTGCTGCCGCTGCTGCGCTTCGACTACAATCCGCTCAACCTGAAGAGCCCCAAGGTCGAGTCGATGGCGACGCTGCACGACATGCAGCACGATCGAAATTGGAGCCTCGACGCCATCAATGTCGTCGTGCCATCGCTCGCCGACGCAGCGCCGCTGGCGCGCAAGCTGGCCGACCTGCCGGAAGTGTCACGCGTCGTCAGCCTCGACAGCTTCCTGCCCGAGGACCAGAAGGAAAAGCTGGTGCTGATCGGCGATGCCGTGGATGTGCTCGAGCCCGTTCTCGAAGTGGACCCCGCCAAGCCGCCGACCGACGCGGAGCTGCAGCAGAGACTGGGGGATACGGCGATCTCGTTGCGGCAGGCGGCGGCGGACAGCCCGGATGCGGCGGCCGCCGCGTCGGCGCGGCGCCTGGCCGATGCGCTCGACCGTCTCAAGGCCGCCACACCCGAGGTTCGTGCGGCGGCTGCGGCGGCCGTGGTGACGCCGCTCAAGGTCATGCTCGGCCAGGTACGCGACGAGCTGAAGGCGCGCCCGATCGCCGTTCAGAACCTGCCAGGCTCACTGGTCGCTGACTGGACAGCCATGGGCGGGCGGGCGCGGCTGCTGGTCCTGCCGAAGGATAATCACGACGAGGCATCGCTTCGGCGGTTCGCCCGGGCGGTCCAGTCCGTTGCCCCGGACGCGACCGGATGGCCGATCTCGACCGCCGCATCGGGCGAGAGCATCATCCATGCTTTCCTGCAGGCGGGCGCCTACTCGTTCGTCGCCATCACGCTGCTGCTGGCCGCCGTGCTGCGCCGGGCGCGCGACGTCGTGCTCACCATCGTGCCGGTCATGTTGAGCGGCCTGCTGACTTTCGGCACGTGCGCGGCGCTCGACCTGCCGTTGAACTTCACCAACATCATCGCCTTGCCGCTGCTGTTCGGCGTCGGCGTGGCCTTCAACATCTACTTCGTGCTGGCCTGGCGCGCCGGCGAGACGGCGATGCTTCAGTCGAGCCTGATGCGGGCGGTGGTGTTCAGCGCCATGACGACGGCCACGGCGTTCGGCGCGCTCTGGCTGTCGAGCCATCCCGGCACGGCCAGCATGGGCCGGCTGCTGATGATCTCGCTCGGCTGGGAGCTGCTCGTCACGCTGCTCTTCCGTCCGGCGCTGCTCGCTCAGCCGTCGGCCATCCGGATGGTCCCGGCGACAGCTTAGCTAGGTCCGCTTGGCACGCGCTTCCAGCTCCTTGATCAGGGCCTCGACCTGGCCACCATTGTTGCGGATGAAGGAAACGTAATCCGCGCGGCGGGTCAGGATCATGCTGACGCCCTCGGTCTTGAGGTCGACGATGCGCGGGCCCTGACCTTCATTGCGCACCTCCCACTGAATCGCGACCGGAGCGCCGCCGCCGCTCTGGGTGAGCTTGCTGTCGACGATGAACACGCCATTCCCGCGCGGTGTAACGCGGCTCACCGTGATCGTTTGGCCGGTGTATTGACCGAAACGCTCGGCATAGGCGTGGGCCTCGCTGCTCGCGGAGACCTTGAGGTAGCGCTGGCGTTGCTCCGGCGTGGCCTGGTTCCAATAGTTGCCGAGCGTCTGCCGGGCGATGTAATCGAGATCGAAATAGGCCTCGAGCACACGCCGCATGCCGGCCTCGCGCGCCGCGCCGGTGTTGGTCCTGGCGACCTCGATGCCCTGGTCCGCGGCTCTCTGAACGAGCTGGGCCGCCGGATCCTGTTCGGCCAGCGCCTGCGCGAAGGACATGCCGGGCAGGCCGGGACCGGCAAGGCAGATGACGGCTGTGCGCGTCACCAAACGCAGCACGCTTCGACGGTGGACGGACGACGACACGGATCCCTCCCATGTTGGCCGCTTGGCACTACATAGTAGCGCATTTCCAGCCCAAACGCGGCGCAGACGAGATATGCGCCCCAGTTTTGCCACCGGTTTTCGCGCCTTCGCTTTGTGACGCTCATCTATTGGAAGGGTATCTAGCGGACATCCACGTCTTCCCAGAAGCCGATCCAATGGTCGACCGGCTTCATCCTTTCCTGCGGCGCCTCGTAGGACCACGCGGCGCGCGGGCTGCGGGCGTCGCCTTCGACCACGTCATAGAACTGAACGCCGTGCGGGCATTTCAGGTCGTTCTCGGTCTTGGGCGTGCTCTTCAGCAGCTCCATGCGCACGGTGTCGCGCGGGAAGTAGATGTAGCCGCCGACCTCGAGCGTGCGGTCGCTTTGGGCGATGGTCTTGCCGTTCCAGGTTGCCTTGTGGGTCATCGGTCGCGTCCCCTGATGGTGAGAAGGCCTCCCATTAGGTGATGACGCGACCGGCTGTTTCAAGCGGCAATCATGTAGCCAGTCACTCTGCCAGTCACGCCGCCCTGGCTGCAATCGGCTCCGGCACGGTCGCCATCATGCTGGGGCGGCCGCTCATGTCCTTCATCCAGCGGCCGATATTGGGTGCCGCCTCGCCGATCTCCTTGAGGCCGGAAATGGCGGGAAAGAAGAAGACCAGCGGCGCCAGGAACAGGTCGGCGGCGGTAACACTGTCACCCGCCAGATAGCGGCTCTGGCCGAGCTGGCGATCGAACACCGGCACCACCTCGCGCGCCTTGGCGAGGTACTTGTCGGCCATCTCCTGCGGCACCGGCAGGAAGCCGTAGTGATTGGCGAGATAGCGCAGCGCCGAGTTGGCCAGGGAATCGCAGACCGCACTGGCCCACTGGTCGCACAGCGCGGCCTGGCGCGAGTCCTCGGGCCACAGCTTGGCTCCGGGGAAGGTGCGATCGAAGTAGCGCAGGATCGCCGTCGATTCGTAGAGCGTCAGGTCGCCATGGGAAATCGCCGGAATCTTCTGGAACGGATTGAGCGCACCCATCTGGCCCGGAAACATCGGCACCAGCTCGTAGTCGATGCCCTTCTCGTGACAGGCCAGCCGCACTGTGCGGGTGAAGCTCGAAGGCGGTACGCCGTAGATCTTGATCATTGCCATTGGGTGCTCCTTGAAAATCGATTGAGGAAAATCAGTACTGGTCGTGACGCCGGACCCAGGCCATCGGCCAGGGCAGCTCGCTCTCGTCGCGCCCCTTCGAGGTGAGATCGAGCATGTGATAGGTGCCGTTCACCAGCTCGAGGCCGCGGCCGTAGGTCGAGAATGTGTGGTAGACGGCGCCATCCGCGCCGTGGCGGAACACGCTGATGCCGGGCGCCTCCTCGGCGCCGAACGCCGAGGTGCCGAAATTGTAGTTGGGCTGGCCCTCGACGCGCGTCGCCGGATCGAACGACACGGCGTAGTCGAAGTTGAAGTCGCTGCCGAGCGAGGACACCCAGCGGAACGTCCAGCCCATGCGCTTGCGGTAGGTCTCGATGCTGGCGATCGGCGCGCGCGAGACGACGACGAGCGCCGTGTTGCGATGCGCGAGATGCACGTCGACGCCGTTGTAGTTGTCGGCCCAGAAGGAGCAGCTCGGGCAGCCTTCCTTCCAGTCGGGCCCCAGCATGAAGTGATAGACCACAAGCTGATCCAGGCCGCTGAACAGATCGGCCAGGCTGAGGCGTCCCTCCGGTCCTTCGAAGCTGTAGGCCTTGTCGACGCGCTCCCAGGGCAAGGCGCGCCGTTCGCGCGCGATCTCGTCGCGCAGCCGCGTCAGCTGCTTTTCGCGAGCGAGATGTGCCCGCTGCGCGTTCAACCATTCCTCATGCGAGACGATGCGCGGTTCGGTCATGGCAAACCCTCCTCAAGGACGGCCCGAGATGAAGGCGTCAAGCTTCTCGAACGACTGGCTCCAGCCCCAGTTATGACGGGTGGTGCCGCCGGCATCGCGGAAGCGGGCCTGGGTCAGCATGAGCTCCGTGCGCTTGCCGACCGGCCTGAATTGAATCGTCACCGTCGTCTCGTGCTCGCGCGGTGTGTCGAGCGAGCCGGTCTCGTGCCAGGCCCAGGTAAAGGAGAGCAGCCGCGGCGGATCGATGGCGAGATACTTGCCCGAGATCGCGCGCGTGGTGCCGAGCCCTTCGGCCGTCACTTCCCACACGCCGCCGACGCGCAGCTCGAAGCGGCAATGCGTGTTCGTCATGCCGTGCGGGCCGAACCACTCCATGAACGCAGCCGGATCGGTCCAGGCAGCGAACAGCCGCTCGGGCGTCGCCTCGAAGGTGCGGACCATGACAAGGGTGCGCTCGTCAGGAGCGGCGCTTGCGACCATCGCTCTTTCCTTTCTTGGTCCCTTTTGGCTCATCGGGTGCGGTGCGCTTGAGGTAGGCCTCCAGCCTGTCGAACTGCTGCTCCCAGAACCGCCGGTATTCCTCGATCCAGTCCGCCGCGGCACGCAAGCCCTCAGCGCGCAATTCACAGCGCCGCCACTGCGCCTCGGTGTGGCGCTCGATCAGGCCGGCGTCGGTCAGCACTCGGAGATGGCGCGACACCGCGGGCAGCGACATGTCAAACGGCTCGGCGATCTCGCCCACCGTCGCCGCGCCGGTGGCCAGCCGGGCCAGGATGGCGCGACGAGTGGGATCGGCGAGCGCCGAGAAGGTCTGGGAGAGTGTATCCATATTTAACGTACTTGTTAAATACAGACTGACCGGCTGTCAAGCCATTACCTCCGATGTCATCGACGCTTGGCGGATCAGGTGCGAAGCCTTTATGAAGGCCGCCCGCCTGGATGGAGTTGAGTTGAATGGAGCCGATCTACCGCGTCGACGGCGCGACCGCCGCGACCAGCGCTTTCGCGGGCGGTCCGTGGGACCCCAAGTTGCAGCACGGCGCGGCGCCCTCGTCGCTGGTCTGCTGGGCGGTCGAGCAGCTGCCCGCCCCCGCGCCGATGCGCGTGGCGCGTCTTACGGTAGACCTGATGCGGCCGGTGCCGGTGGCACCGATCACCATCGAGACCGAGGTGCTGCGCGAGGGCCGCAAGATCCAGCTGATCGCGGTGCACCTGCTGGCCGCGGGCACGGAGGTGGTGCGTGCCACCGTGCTGCGCGTACGGCGACTGGAGCAGGTGCTGCCGGTTGAAGAGCCGTGGCCTCCGATCGACATCAAGAGTCCCGAGGACAGCCACGATCCGACCGAGAGCGGCCTGTCGCGGACACCGTTCCTGTCGGGGCTGGAGATGAAGGTGGCCAAGGGCTCGTTCCGCGAGCCCGGCCCGGCCTCGGTGTGGTATCGCGCCAAGCGGCCGATCGTCGACGGCGCGCCGCTTTCGCCGCTGATACGTGCCGCCATCGCCGCCGACTTCTGCAACGGCACCTCGGCCGTGCTCGACTTCACCAAGTGGACCTTCATCAACGGCGACCTGACGCTCAGCCTGGCGCGCGAGCCGGTGGGTGAATGGATCCTGCTGGACGCCGAGACCTGGGCCGGGCCGGATTCGATCGGCATCGCGGCGGCACGGCTCGCCGACCGCGACGGCTACTTCGGGCGGGCAGTACAGAGCGTGCTGTTCGAGAAGCGTTAGTAGCGTTCCTCCCCACGCGGAGCGTGGGAGGAACGGGTCGTCAGCCCCGCTTCCAGGTCGTACCCTTCGGGCCGTCCTCGAGGATCACGCCCTTGGCCTTCAAGTCGTCGCGGATGCGGTCGGACTCCTTGAAGTCCTTCGCCTTGCGCGCGGCCTGACGGGCGGCGATCGCGGCCTCGATCTCCGTATCCGTCGGGCCGGTCGAGCCCGCCGGCGTCCAGCGGAACCAGGCTTCGGCGTCCTGCTGCAGCAGGCCGAGCGCGTTGGCGCCGGCCTTCAGTTCAGCAGGATCGCCGAGCTGATGGATGGCGCTGATGGCGAGCGGCGTGTTGAGGTCGTCCGACAGCGCCTCCTCGACCGATTGCGGAACGGCCTTCGCCGCGGCCACATCCTTGCCGCGCAGCACCCCGTACCAGCGGTCGAGCGTCGCCTTGGCCTGCACCAACCCCTCATGCGTGAAGTCGAGCGGCTGGCGATAGTGCGCCGACAGCAGCAGCAAGCGAATCGCTTCGCCCGGATACTGGTCCAGGAGCTCGTGCACCGTGAAGAAGTTGCCGAGCGACTTGCTCATCTTCTCGCCCGAGATGTTGAGGAAGCCGTTGTGCATCCAGTACTTCGCCATCAGCGGATGGCCGAAGGTGCAACGGCTTTGCGCGATCTCGTTCTCGTGATGCGGGAAGATGAGGTCGAGACCGCCGGCATGGATGTCGAAGGTCTCGCCCAGAAGCTCGCCACTCATGGCCGAGCATTCGATGTGCCAGCCCGGCCGGCCACGGCCCCACGGGCTCGGCCAGCCCGGCTGCTGGTCGGTCGACGGCTTCCACAGCACGAAGTCTGCCGGATCCTTCTTGTAGGGCGCCACCTCGACCCGCGCGCCGGCCACCAGCTCATCGCGCGTGCGCCGCGACAGCCGTCCGTAGTCCGGCATGCTGGGCACGCTGAACAGCACATGGCCTTCGGCGGCATAGGCGTGGCCCTTGGCGATCAGGCGCTCGATCATCTCGACCATCTGGCCGACATACTCGGTCGCCCGCGGCTCGAAGTCGGGGGCAAGCGCACCCAGCCGGCGCATGTCGCCTTGATAGGCATCGCCGGTGCGCCGCGTCAGCGCCTCGATGCTCTCCTTGTTGTCGGCGGCCCGCACGATGATGCGGTCGTCGATATCCGTCATGTTGCGCACGTAGGTGACGCGCGGATAGCGCCGCTTCAGCAGCCGATAGAGCACGTCGAACGCCACGACCGGCCGGGCATTGCCGATATGAACGTAGTCGTAGACGGTCGGGCCGCAGACATACATCCGCACATGACCTGCATCGATTGGTGCGAATGGTTCTTTGTCGCGCGACAGCGTGTTGTAGATGACGAGGGACATGGTCCCCTACTCCCCGATCAATAGTGTGCGAAATCCGGTCGCCCGCAGATGAGGGCGCAGATTTCAGTTACATCGCGTCGTTGGGACGCCGGGGAATAGAAACAGCGACATTCCGGTAGTTTATCCGACCGGTTCTTTCTGTGCAAATGCGCGGCCATGGAAGCGTTTTTTGTCTCGACCGCCGTCGTCGCCGTCGCCGAGATCGGCGACAAGACGCAGCTCCTCGCCCTGATGCTGGCGGCGCGCTACCGCAAGCCCTGGCCGATCATCCTCGGCATCCTTTGCGCGACGCTCGCCAATCACGCCGTCGCGGCGCTGATCGGCGCCGAGGTCGCAGCGTGGGTGGGCGCCGAGACGATGCGCTGGATCCTGGGCGTCAGCTTCATCGTCATGGCCGGCTGGTGCCTGATCCCCGACAAAGCCGACGAAGGCCCGCAGACAGCGCGCCAGGCCGGCGCCTTCATCGCCACACTCGTGGCCTTCTTCATCGTCGAGATCGGCGACAAGACCCAGATCGCCACGGTGGCGCTCGCCGCCCGCTTCCAGTCGCTGGTCGCCGTCACTGCCGGCACGACCACCGGCATGCTGCTGGCCAATGTGCCGGTCGTGCTGTTCGGCGATGCCATCGCAAAGCGCCTGCCGCTCAAGATCGTGCGGACGGTCGCGGCACTCCTGTTCCTGGTGCTGGGAATCGCGGCGGTCGCTATGCCGATGTCCCCATAAGACGGCAGCGAGCTTCACCATGCGAGCCAGCTTGTGGCGATGGGGCGTTGGCGGGTCAAGCGGGCTCCGCTAAGGTCCGCCGCCGCGGGAGGAACGACGCAACAATATGCGCACTGAGGATATCGAATATCGCGCCGATGGCGTCCGCCTGGTCGGCCAGTACGTGGTGGACGATCGCTCAAGCGCCCGCCGCGGCGGCGTCCTGGTCTGCCATGAGGGGAACGGTCTTACCGATCACACCAAGAAGATCGCCGCACGGCTCGCCGGTCTGGGCTATGCCGCCTTCGCCATGGACTACCACGGCGACGGCAAGCCGGTACCCGACGTCGAGGCCATCCGGCCGCGGCTGGTTGCCTGGATGGGCGATCCGACCGGCATCATGGCGCGCGCCACGGCAGCGCTCGACGTGCTCAAGTCGCAGAAGGAGGTCGATGCCAGCCACTTGGCATCGATCGGCTACTGCTTCGGCGGAACGACCTCGCTCGAGCTCGGGCGGCAGGGCTACGATCTCAAGGCGATCGTAGGCTTCCATTCCAGCCTCGGCACGTCGCGTCCGCAGGCCGCCACCAACATCAAGGGCAAGGTGCTGGTCTGCATCGGCGCCGACGATCCGCTGATCACGGCCGAGCAGCGCGCGGCTTTCGAGAGGGAGATGAAGGCGGCGGGAGTCGACTGGCGCCTGCAGCTTTATGGCGGCGCCGGCCATAGTTTCACCAATCCTGAGGCCGATTCCTGGGGCAGGAAAGGCTTCTTCTACGACGAGACCACCGACCGGCGCTCGTGGAACGCCATGATCGAACTGTTCAATGAAACGCTGAAATAGCTGCTTCAGGGAGGAGTAAAGTGAAAAGACGTCATCTGCTGGCCGCGGGCCTCGGCGCCCTTGCGGCGCCCGCTGTCGTTCGTGCGCAAGCCAAGTATCCGGAGCGAACGATCCGCCTTGTCGTGCCGTTCGCGGCGGCGGGCCCCACCGACATCATCGGCCGCAAGGTCTCCGAGAAAATGACCGGCCTGCTCGGCCAGACCATGATCGTCGACAACAAGTCGGGCGCCGCCGGCTCGATCGGCGCCGTCGAGGTCAAGAACGCCAAGCCCGACGGCTACACGCTTCTGTTCGCGCCGTCGTCGACCCATGCGGTCAATCCGACCGCCTTCGTCCATCCGGCCTACGACGCCGTCAAGGACTTCACGCCGATCTCCTCGATCTGCGTCAACCCGCTGGTGCTGGTCACGCATCCATCGATGCCCGATTCGGTCAAGGGACTTGTCGCCGAGATGAAGAAGAGCCCCGGCAAATATTCCTACGCCTCGTCGGGCAACGGCAGCATCCTTCATCTCGCCGCGGAATACTTCAAGCGCGAGGTCGGCGGCATGGATGTCGTGCACGTGCCCTATCGCGGCTCGGGACCGGCGCTGCAGGACCTGATGTCGGGCCAGGTGGCGTGGATGTTCGAGACCTTCAGCACGACCTTGCAGCAGCATCGCGCCGGCAAGCTGCGCATCCTGGCCTACGCCCACGCCAAGCGCGCGCCCATTGCGCCCGAGATCCCGACGATGATCGAAGCCGGCGTGCCGGGTTACGAGGCCTATACGTTCAACCTGGTCCTGGGGCCGGCGGGCATGCCGCAGCCGATCGTCGATACGCTCGATCAGGCGTCACGCAAGCTGATGCAGGACGCGGAGATGATCAAGTTCCTGGAAGACATCGCCGCGGTGCCGACCACCGACACCTCGCCCGAGCGCACGGCGAAGTTCATCAAGGACGAGATCGCCAAGTGGGCGCCGGTGATCAAGGCGGCGGACGTGAGGATCGAGTAGCCTGGGAGCGCGGGCCTCCGGCCTGCCTCATGATTCATGAGCGGGCCAGAGGCCCGCGCTCCCTTACTTGTAACCCGGCGGTGGCGGGAGGTTGCCGGGCGAGGGCGTGATCGGCGCCTGTTGCGGCATCTGCGAGGGTGTCGGCAGATTCGACGGGTTGGGCATCGCCGTCACGTCGCTGGTCGAGGCGACGCGGCCGGCCGACACCTGGCCCGTGGTGCTGATATAGTAGCCGGCGACGGCGTTGGAGTTGTCGCCCTCGGTCTTGACCGGCACGTCGATCATGCCGATGCGCTCGCCCTGGGCGTCGACGCGATAGCCCGAGTTGTCAATCTTGACGTCGGCGTTGTCGACGCGCACCCCATCCGGCTCCGTGCGATACGAAGACGGGTATTGCACGTCGACATAGTCGGGCCGCGGCAGTGGATTACATGCTGCAAGCGCCAGTCCCAGCGTCGCACCCAACAACCATCTCGCAGCCATCGCGCCCCCAGTTCAGGGCTGGGTCGACTGCGGGCTGATGATGTTGCCGCGAGCGTCGATCCGGTTCCCCTGGCCATCATAGCGGAAACCGTATTCGTCGCGGAAGGCCTGAACGCCCGCCGGCGGGGTTGTCGCAGCCGGCGCGTAAGTGACCGTTGAGGACGGCGTGCTCGTATAGACCGTCGTGCCGGACGACGGATAATAGGCCGGCGCGGCCGGCGTATAAGTCGTCACCACCGCCTGCTCGCTATACCGCCGGGCGTTGATCTCACGGGTGACGCATCGGTCATAGCTCATCGTGCCGGCGCTGAGGCCGTAGGACGAGCAGGCCATCTGGGCATCGCCAGTCAGCGCGGCCTGGCTGTAGCCGTAGGGCACACGGCCGCGGGCCCGGGCATCGGCATCACGGCGCACGCAGCGATCGTAGGACGCCGTGCCGGGCGTGAAGCCGTAATCGATGCAGGCCTGCTGCGAGGTCGTCGTCACGACGGCCGTGCCCGCGGGAACGACGGCCGGCGGCGGCGCAGAGGCCGTAGTGGTTTCGGAATAACTGCAGGCAGCGGCCGACAGGCCAACCGCCGCGACAGCGACGAGCTTGAATGGTGTCATCACGCCCCTCCTCGGGTGTTCGCCCCCCCGTGGAACGTGAGGCGACGCGGGAGGTTGCAGGCGGCGCCCCGAATCAGGCCGCCTTCTTCAGCATGCTGTCGCGCAGCTCGCGGCGCAGGATCTTGCCGACATTGGTCTTGGGCAGCTCGTCGCGGAACTCGATGTATTTTGGCCGCTTGTAGCCGGTGAATTGCTGGGCGCACCAAGCGGCCAGCGCCTGCTTGGTGAGAGCGGGATCGCGCTTCACCACGAACAGCATCACCGCCTCGCCCGAGCCGGCATCGGGCACGCCGATGGCGGCGCATTCGAGGACGCCGGGGTAGCTTGCCACGACGCCCTCGATCTCGTTGGGGAAGACCTTGAAGCCCGAGACGACGATCATGTCCTTCTTGCGATCGACGATCTTGATGTAGCCCTTGGCATCCATCTCGCCGACGTCGCCCGACTTGAAGAAGCCGTCAGGCGTCATGACCAGCGCCGTCTCGTCGGGACGTTGCCAGTAGCCCTGCATGACCTGGGGACCCCTGATCGCGATTTCGCCGGCCTCGCCCAACGGCACCTCGTTGCCCTTGTCGTCGAGGATCTTGATGTCGACGTTGGGCAGTGGCAGCCCGATCGAGCCGGTGTAGGCCTCCGAATCAGTGGGATTGCAGGTGACGCCGGCCGAGGTCTCGCTGAGCCCGTAGCCTTCGACGATCGGGCAGCCGGTGATGGCGAGCCACTTCTTCGCCACCGCCTCCTGCACCGCCATGCCGCCGCCGTTGCTGATGACCAGTTCGGAGAAATCGAGCTTGGCGAATTCGGGCCGGTTGGCCAGGCCGTTGAACAGCGTATTCACGCCGGGAAAGATGTTGAGGCGATACTTGGCGAACTCCTTGATGGTGCCGGCCATATCGCGCGGATTGGGGATCAGAATGTTGAGCGCGCCCGTGCGCATGCCGAGCAGTCCGCAGGTGATGAAGGCGAAGACGTGATAGAGCGGCAGCGCGCAGGCAATGGTGATCTGGCCCGTGATCGGCTTGCGCTTCAGGCCGGGCTGCATCCAGGCTTCGGAAGCGAGCAGGTTGGCGACGATGGTGTGATGCAATAGCGTCGCCCCCTTGGCCACGCCGGTCGTGCCGCCGGTGTATTGCAGCACGGCCACGTCGCTGGGACCGATGTCGGGTCGCGTGAAGGCAACCGAGCGGCCAGCCGAGACGGCATGGTTGAACGTGGTGTGGCCGGGCAGCGACCACGGCGGCACCATCTTGCGGATGGTGCGCACGACGAAGTTCACGATCAGCCCCCTGGGGAAGCCCAAAAGGTCGCCCATCGAGGCCACGACCACGTGCTTGACTGCGGTGCCGCCGATCGCCTGCTGCAGCGTGCTGGCGAAGTTCTCCAGCACGATCACGGCCTCGGCGCCGGAATCCTTCAGCTGATGCTCGAGCTCGCGCGCGGTGTAGAGCGGGTTGACGTTGACGGCGATCAGGCCGGCGCGCAGCACTGCCGCCAGGGCGACGGGATACTGCAGCACGTTGGGCATCATGATCGCCACGCGCGCGCCTTTGGTGAGGCCCCTGCCCTGCAGCCACGCCGCCAGCGCCTTCGAGAGATCGTCGACTTCACCGAAGGTGATGGCCTTGTCCATGCAGACATAGGCCTTCTGGTCGCGATACTTCGCGAAGCTCTCCTCGAGCAACGCCACGAGGCTCGGATAGACCGACGGATCGATGTCCGACGGTACGCCCGGCGGATAACTCTTGAGCCAGAACCGATCCATGGGCCCTCCCGACTTGATTGAGAGGACTATAGCGCATGAAAAAGGCCCGTCGTCGCCGACGGGCCTTGATCGACGAAGAAGGCGACGCCTTAGGCGGCAGCCTTGGTGAACTTCTCGATGCGCTCGGCCACGGGGCGGACGACGTCGTCGGCGGCCTTGCGGGCGTAGGCGCCGAGGTCCTGGGCCTGCGCAATGCGAGTCTCCAGGCGGCCGCGCCAGTACTTGGCGGTCACGTCGAAGGCCTCGATCGGCGACTTGGCCGACAGGAAGTCGCGCCAAGCGGCGAAGCCGGCATCGGCGTCTTCCTTGGCAACCTCGAGCAGCTTCAGGCCGGCCTTGGTGGCGCCGTCGCGCGCCTGAGCGAACTGGGTGTTGAGTTCGGCCGAAGCGGTCTGCGCGGCCTTGCTGATCTGCTCGAAGCCCTCGGCGGCCTTGCGCACGCCGATCTGGGCGAACTCGCGGACGCGCTCCTGCGCGGCCTTGGAGGTCTCGGTGGCCTGCTCGATCACGTTGTCGAGGGCGGCAGTGTTGGTCATCGTCGGTTCCTTGGTTGGGTTGTGCTCTGGACGCTGATGCTCGGTGACGGGGCGTATATGGGAGTTGTATTGTGCGTTGCAACATAAATTGTTGCGATGCGAGAAGAAAAGTCAAAAATCCATGTATTTCAATTGATTAGGATATCGATCCAGGCGACAAATCGGACAACGATAGACAAATGGGAGGACGCCATGGACCAGCAGCAGCTGTCGGGCATCGATGCGTCGTTCCTTTATCTCGAGACGCCCGAGACCCCCATGCACGTGGCGGGGCTGACCTATTTCGAGCTTCCGCCGGGGTTCGAGGGCAGCTTCTACCAGCACTTCCGGCGCTTCTTCGAAAGCCGCCTGCACACCATCCCGATCTTCTCCAAGCGGCTGGCGCCCTCGCTCTACGACCTCGACCATCCCGGCTGGGTCGACGCCGATGACCTCGACCTCGACTACCATCTGCGCGAGACGGCGCTGCCCGCGCCCGGCACCGAGGCGCAGCTCGAGGAGGTGATCGGCCGCCTGCACGCCAACACGCTCGATCGCAGCCGGCCGCTTTGGCAGTTCTACGTCATCACCGGCCTGGAGAACGGCCAGGGCGTCCTCTACTCCAAGGTCCATCACGCCGCGATCGACGGCGGCGCCGGGATGGCGATCAACAAGGCGCTGTACGACGTGGGCGCGACGCCGCGCGAGGTGCCGCCGCCGGCCCCGAAAGCCGGATCATCGAGCGGCGCGCCTGGCGCTCCAAGCTCGCCCACCGCCGTCGATCCGGTGAAGGGCGTTGCCGACATCGTGGGCAACATGATGCGCCAGCAGTTGCGCATGTGGCAGACCGCGTCGGAGATCGGCACGGCCATGACCAATGCTTTCCTCAACAAGCCCGGCGAGGCCGGGCCCAAGGCGCTGGCGACGCTGCAGAGCCTGGTGAAGCAGCTGCCGAACCTCAACGCCCCCAAGACGCCGTTCAACGCCACCATCACGCGCGAGCGAAGCTACGCCGCGCGCACAGTGTCGCTCTCCGACGCCAAGGCGATCGCCAAGGCAAGCGGCACAAAGCTCAACGACGTGGTGATGGCGATCTGCGCCGGCGCGCTGCGGCATTATCTGCAGGAGAAGGGCCAGCTGCCCGACAAGCCGTTGATCGCGGGCGTACCGATCAGCCTGCGCGAGCCCGGCGACGCGCGGCAGAACAACCAGGTCTCGGGCATGCTGTGCTCGATCGCGACCGACATCGCCGATCCCGTCGAGCGTCTGAAAGCGATCCTGAAGTCGTCGTCGGAATCCAAGCAGATCGCCGGCACGTTCCGCGACGCCGTCCCGCAGGACTTCGCCTTTGTCGGTGCGCCGATCCTGCTGCAGCTCATCATGCTGGTCTACGGCCGCAGCGGGCTTGCCGACACGCTGCCCATGCCGATGAACGTCACCATCTCCAACGTCCCGGGCCCGCCGATGCCGCTCTACTGCGCCGGCGCCAAGGTGACGGCGCTGCATCCGGTGTCGATCCCCGCCCATGGAGCTGCACTCAACATCACGGTGCAGAGCTACATGGATGCGTTGAACTTCGGCTTGACCGCCGACCGGCGGGCGGTTCCCGATGTCGGCAAGCTCGGGGACTATCTTGTGGCCGCGGCCGAAGAGCTGAAGAAGGCGGTTGTCCCCGGTTGAAACGCTTTTGCCGCCTTCCGATATGTGAGACTCTGATCTCAACGACAAAGGACACTCGATGACTGTTGCCGCCGAAGCGTTGCGTCCACCCTCTCGCACGCTGTTGCTGCTCGAAGGTCGTGCCGTCCAGGAACTGGGTGCGTTCATGCTGCTGCGGCCCTGGCTCGCCGCGGCGCCGCGCGGCGATGGGCATCCGGTCCTGGTGTTCCCGGGATTGCTGGCCAGCGATCTTTCCACCCAGCCGCTGCGCGGCTTCCTGAAGGCACAGGGCTACGCGGTCCATGGCTGGAAGCAGGGTCGCAACCTCGGCCTGCGTCCCGGCGTCGAGGGCGACATGATCGACCGCGTCGAGGAGCTCCATGAGCGTTATGGCCGGCGCAAGATAAGCCTGGTCGGCTGGAGCCTGGGCGGCATCTATGCCCGCCAGCTCGCCAAGCGCGTGCCCGACAAGGTGCGATCGGTGATCAGCCTCGGCAGCCCCTTCACCGGCAGCCCCAAGGCGACCAATGCCTGGAAGGTCTACGAGTTCGCTTCCGGCCAGAAGGTCGAGGACCGCGAACAGCACATCGCGGGACCGCTGGCCGCGCCGCCGCCGGTGCCGACGACGTCGATCTTCAGCCGCTCCGACGGCATCTGCGCCTGGCAGACCTGTCTCAACGAGGAAAGCGCCGAGGCCGAGAACATCGAGGTCTATGGCAGCCACTGCGGGCTCGGCCATCATCCGGCCGCCGTCTACGCCGTCGCCGACCGCCTCGCCCAGCCCGAGGGCGAGTGGAAGAAGTTCGACCGGTCGGGCTGGAAGAGCCTGGTCTATCCAGACTGGCGCCGGTCTTAGTCTTCCGGACCGCGGGCCTCAAGGCCCGCGGCGCGGCAAGAGAACTACTTCTTCTCCACGCCCGCCTTGATCTCCTCGTAGGACTCCTTCATGCGGTCCTGCACGATCTTGAAGGCTTCGGCGCTCGATTTCTGAACCAGTTCGGCGATGTCGCGCGTGTTGGCGATGGCCGCTTCCATCGCCTTTTTCGCGAACTCCGACTGCTTGGCCATGATCTCCTGGGCGCTGCCGCCGGGCTTGTACTCCTTCACGATCTCGGTGACGTCCTTGACCGTCTCCTCGAAGATGGTGCGCTGCTTCTGGGCGATCTCGGAGGCGCCACTGGCCATCGCCTGCCATGACCTGGTCATGGCCTCGAGGTTCTTCTGGTGGTGCTCCATGATCTTGGCGACGTCGACCTGCGGCAGCTTGAGCTGCTCGCCCAGGTTCTTGAACATGTCGGTGAAGTTCTGCGGTGTCTGGGCCATGCGAACCTCCTGCGGGCTAAAGAGTGAGCTTCAACCCCTGCTCCAGCGCATGCAAGGCCAAACCCGCCAGCCCGCCGATCATCGCACCATTGAAGCGGATATATTGCAGATCGCGCCCCACCGTGAGCTCGATGCGGCCGATCAGCATGTCGATGTCCCACGACTTCACCTGATCGGCGATAAAGCGGCCGACGCCGCTCTTCTGGTTCTGCACGAAATCGCCAAGCACGCGCACCATGCCGCGGTTGATCTCGGCTCGGATCGCCGGATCGCGCCCCAGCTGCCGGCCGATCTCGACCAGCATGGCCTCGAGCTGGCGGCGCACCTGGCTGTCGGTGGCCCGTGAATCCTGCTCGAGGAAGCTTTTAAGGCTCTCCCAGGCGCCTTCCGCCAGGGACGTTATCTCCGGCCGCGCCAGCAGGTCGCGCTTGAGGCCCTCGGCGCGGCGGGCGAAGGCCTGCGAGCTGCGCAGCTGCTCGATGAAGCCGGTCACGAAACTGTCGAACTCCCGGCGCAGCGGATGGCCGGCGTCGACGCGGGCGTCCTGGATGAAGGCGCTGGTGGAGGCCACGATCTTGCGCAGCAGATAGGCGTCCGCCCGGTAGAGGTTGAACAGCGCCGGCAGTTCCTGGCGGATCTTCTCGCGCAAGGCCGCCAGCGTCTCCTCGTTGGTCAGCACCTTCTCCAGAGCGCCCAAAAGCTCGTCGAGCAGGCGCTGGTGACGGCCCTTCTCGGTGACCGCGCTCAACAGGCCCGCCGCCAATGGCGCCAATTCGACGCGCTCGAGCTCGGTCATGATCCGCTTGCCCAAAAAGTCCTTCAGGCCCGACTGCTCGATGGCGCCCAGCGACTGCGGCAACAGCTTCAGGATGAAATCGGCCAGTGCGGCGCTGCGCTCGCGGTCGCTGAGCCACTCCGCCACCAGCGACGCGAAGTCGACCTCGCCGAGGCGCGCCTCGACCGGCTCGGGTGCCAGGAAGTTGGTCTCGATGAACTCGCCCAGCGTGTCGGCGATGCGCAGGTGATTGCGCGGGATGATGGCGGTGTGCGGGATGGGCAGGCCGATAGGCCGGCGGAACAGCGCGACCACGGCGTACCAGTCGGCCAGGCCGCCGACCGTCGCCGCCGCCGCGAAGGCCGCGACGTAGCCCCAGGCCCAGTGCGTCGGCTCGAAGTGCCGCGCCACGATGAACAGCCCTGCCGTGCAGACCAGCAGCGCCGTCGCCGCGAGCTTGATGCGGCTGAGCGCGCGGGCACGCTCGCGATCCCGTCCGGGGGCGCGGGTCAGCTGCTCGCCCAAACGTCGAGCACGTAGCGATGGTCGGCGGCGAGCCGGCCCACGAAGGCCTCGTCGTACATCGCCGCCAGGGCGCGCTTGACGTCGGGCTCCATGCGCCCGCCGTCGCCGCAGACATAGACGATGCCGCCGCGATCGATCAGGCTGCGCACGCGGTCGGCTTCGGCCTTCAGGAGATCCTGCACGTAGGTTTTCTTTCCGTCGTGGCGCGAGAAGGCGACGTGGAGATCAACGATGCCGGCATCGGCCTGTTCCCTGAGCTCCTTTTCATAGATGAAATCCTGCTCGGGATGGCGGCAGCCGAAGAACAGCATCGCCGGCCCGAGCGACCGCCCCTGTGCCTTTAGCGCGGCGCGTTCGCGCAGGAAGCCGCGAAACGGCGCCAAGCCTGTGCCCGGACCGATCATCACGATCGGCACCGCCGGATCGACCGGCAGGCGGAAGCCCACCTTCGTCTCCTTCACGAAGGCCTGTACCGTGCCGCCCGCCGCCTGACGCAGCAGATGGTTGGAGCAGACGCCATAGTAGACGCCGCTGCCCGAGCGCGCCGGGCCCTCGACGACCGCAACGGTGATCGAGCACCGGTTGCCGTCGGCCATCGGCGACGACGAAATCGAGTAGTAGCGCGGCGTCATCAGCGGCAGCATCTCCAGGAACGCCGCGAACGGCAGCTCGCAGGCCGGATGTTCTTCCAGGAGATCGAGCACGGACCTGCGCTTGCCTAAAACCTCGCCGCGGAAGCGCTCCTCGTCGAGCAGCGCCTCGAGCTTGGGCCGCGTGAACGGGCAGCGCGTGTGCTGCGCCATGGTCTGGATCTGCTTGCGCGTCGCCGGATGCTGCAGCTCGACGAAGTCGGACAGCAGCCGATGGACGGCAACGGCCTCGCCGACCGGCAGGTTGGCGCGCCGCCCTTCGGCCGCGGTCAGCATGACATGCGCGCCCGGTGCGAAGCCGAAGCGGCGCACCGCGCGCTCGACCAGCGCGGCGGCATTCTGCGGCACGATGCTCAAGTGATCGCCGGCGCGATAACTGACGCCGTCGGGCAGCAGCACCTCGATGTGCCGCGTGCTGCGCCCCGAGGACTGGGCGTTCTGCAGCTCGCGGTTGGCCAGCACGCGCATGGGCAGCGCGCCCGCGCCGCCGATGATGGGATTGGCCGGCGGCTTGTCGACCGTCTGCACCTGATAGAGCGGCTCGTGGGCTGCTCCCGTGTCCGCTTCGAGCTTGACGCCAAGCTTGTCGGCAAGCGCCGGCAGCAGCGCCTCGTTCCAGGCCTGGAAATGGCCGTCGAGGTCCTCCTTGGCATCGCCTTCACCGCGCGCATAGAGGCGCTCGGCGCCCTTGGCCGCCAGAAGCTCGTCGATCTGGCGCGGGATCGCCTGGTAGGTCGAGGCCCAGTCGCGGTTGCCGCAGCCGAACACGGTGTAGCGCACGCCGGCCAGCGATCCGGGCGCCGCCTCGCGCAGGGTCTTCAGGAAGCTGCCGGCATTGTCCGGCGGGCCGCCATTGTAGGAGGCGCAGACGATCGCCACGGCGCCGTCGGTCGGCAGCTTGCCGGCGTGGTCGTCGAGGCTTCCGAGCCCAGCGGCGAAGCCCTGCGCCTCGCCTGCCTCGGCGATCGAGCGCGCCAGCTCCTCGGCCGTACCCATATTGGAGCCGAAGAGCACGGTTAGCGGCGTGCCGTGGCTCTTCGCCGCCTTCTTCGCCGCCGGCTTCTTTGCCACCGGCTTCGCCGCGACGCTGACGCCCGATCCGCGCACGACATCGGGGCGCAGGCGCACGCGCATCGTCAGGCCTTCGGGCTTGATGGTGAGCGATTCCTTGATCTTGAGCTGATAGCGCGTGTGGTCGATCAGGCGGAAGCGCTGCAGGATCAGGCCCAGCACCAGGGTCGCCTCGGTCATGGCGAACTGCCGCCCGATGCAGGCGCGCTGGCCGTTGCCGAACGGCTTGAAGGCGTGCGCCGGCATCCTGGCCTCGCGCTCCGGCGCGAAGTTGTCGGGATCGAACACTTCCGCGCGCGGCCCCCAGACGGATTGATCGCGGTGCAGCATCGCCGTCAGCACGGTGACGAAGGTGCGCTTGCGCAGCTTGTATTTCCCGCCGATCGTCTCGTTCTCGTACGGGTAGAGCCCGAAGGCCGGCGCGGTCGGCCAGAGCCGCAGCGCCTCCTTCAGGATCTGGCCGATATAGACCAGCTGGTTGACCTGTTGCGCGCTGGGCCTCGCATTGATGTCGCGGCCCAGCACGCGGTCGACCTCCTCGTAGGCCTTCTGGATCACGTGCGGATTGTTCAAGAGGAAGTAGATCGCAAACGACAGCATGCCGCTGGTGGTCTCGTGGCCGGCGATCAGGAAAGTGTTCATCTGATAGCGGATGTTGACGTCGTCCAGCCGCTCACCGCTCTGCTTGTCGACGCCGCTCAGCATGAAGCCGAGAAGATCCGGCTTGCTCTGGTCATCGGCGGGTACCTCGCGGCGCTCGCGGATGATGCGGTCGGCGATGCCGTTCATGTAGCCGACGTCCTGCTCAAGCTTCCGGCGACTCTTGCGCTGGGTGATGTCCTCCAGCGGCAGGCCGCGCATCTTCATCACCGCCTCGAGCGCGCGCACCAGCGATTCGACGTAGGGATGGTTGTCGCTGCGGTAGAACGAGTTGAAGCGGTAGTTGAAGCCGCAGAGGCCGATCGTGTCGAGGGTGAGCGCGGTCATGTCGCGCACCACGTCGATCTCCTCGTCGGCGTTCAGCCGCTCCCACTTGGTGACCAGCTGCTCGGCGATGTCGAGCATGCCCGCGTGGTAGGTCTGCATCATTCGATGGGCGAAGGTGGGCAGCAGGATATTGTGCGCCTTCTGCCAGTTCGGCTCCTGGGTCTCGGCGGTGAACAGCGCGTCGCCGCCCAGCATGCGCACGCGCCGCAGCGAGCCCCGCACCGCCTTGTCGAAGCGCTTCTCATCGCAGAGTTCCGCCACCAGGTCGGCGCCCGAGACCACGACCAGCGGCGTGCCCATCATGTCGAGCCAGAAGATCGGCCCCTGCTCGCGCGCGATCCGCATCAGGTCCTGGATCGGCGCGTCACCGTCGACCGTGAGCATGTTGCCCAGCACCGGCGTGCGCGGCGGATGGGGGATCGGATGCAGCTTGTTGCGCGCCATTTGACGGGCGGTCCTCCCTTGTCTTGCGGGCATATTGCCCGGTCGCGTTGCGAGGCGAAACACCGCGATGGAGATTCCGTCGTATAGTCGACCGTCACATCCGTGAGGAGGGTTCAGTGAAGGTCGGTTTCATCGGCGTCGGCAACATGGGCGGCCCCATGTGCCGCAACATCGTCAAGCGCAGCAACCACCAGGTGACGGTGTTCGACCTCAATGCCGCCGCGGTGAAGACCTGCACCGATCTCGGCGCCACCGCCGCCAAATCGATCGCCGAGGTGACCAAGGGCGCCGACGTGGTGATGACCTCGCTGCCCATGCCCAAGGACGTCGAGGCCGTGACCCTGGGCGACGGCGGCATCCTGGCCAACATCGGCACGGGCCAGACCTATATCGACCTCAGCACCAACGCGCCGGCGATGGTGAAGAAGATCGGCGCCGCCATGGCGGCCAAGGGCATCGCCATGCTCGACGCGCCGGTGAGCGGCGGCACGGTCGGCGCCGAAGCCGCCACGATCGCCATCATGGTGGGCGGCGACAAGAAGGTGTTCGACGACGCCCTGCCGGTGCTGCAGTCGTTCAGCGCCAACGTGATCCACATGGGCGAGCTCGGCACCGGCACGGTGGCCAAGCTGGTGAACAACATGCTGGCCTTCTGCAACGCCGCCGCGGCCGCCGAGGGGCTGATGCTGGGCGTCACGGCCGGGCTCGACCCCGCGAAGCTGATCCAGGTCGTGGCCAACTCCAGCGGCAACTCCAATTCCTTCAGGAGCCTGTCGGAGCGGGCGCTGAGCGGCGAGTTCAAGGCGAGCTTCGCGCTCGACCTTGCCTACAAGGACCTGCATCTCGCCCTGGAGCTCGGCGACGAGCTCGGCGTGCCGCTGCCGCAGGGCTCCTCGACCCACAACCTGCAGCGCCTGGCGCGCGGCATGAAGCTGGGATCGAGTGACAGCTCGTCGATCCTGCGCGTCTACGAGACGGCGCTGGGGCGGACGGTCAAGCGGTGACAGAGGCGGCCCCCGTGGTAACGTCGCGCGCCACGATCCTCGACCGGATCGCCGAGGCCTCCGCCAACGCGCTCCGTACTGCGAGTTCCGTGTCGGATGAACGATGCATAGAACGGACGACGCGCTGAAGCGTCGGCACGGGCGATTATAACGAAAGTGATTTCATTTGTCAAGAACTGTGGTTAAGTCTGACAATTTGCAGCGAGTTTTTTCGCACCGTAAGGAACGCGGAAGGCGCAGCCGCTCGCCGCTACGGCCGAGTTCTTTTGTTGCGACTTTTGGCGCTCCAGAAGGGGCCATATCTGGGCCCTGGCGCCGCGATCACACCACATCTCGAGTCGCTCGGCGATGTGCTGACAATGCCGTCACCGTAGATGCCGCTCGATGAGCGGCGCCACTTCCGCCGCATGGGTGCGCGCCAGATCGTGATCGCCGCCGGCGACGACGTGCAGATGCGCGTCCCGCAGGCGCGACTGGAGGTGGCGACCGACGGCGAGCGGGCTGATCGGATCGCTGTCGCCCCAAAGAAGAAGCGTCGGCGCTTCGATCTTCTCGACCGGCAGCAGGGCCGCCGCCCGCGACCCGGTTATCCAGGGCAGGGCGCGGGGAAAGGATTTGCGATAGCTCTCGCGCCAGTCCGCTGCACCCAGGCCCGCCATGTCGATGCCCGCCGAGGTCGCGGTCAGCACCAGCCGGCGCACCTTCTGCGGCTGCTCGATCGCCAGCCGCGCGGCAATGCCGCCGCCCATCGACTGCGCCACGAGGTCGACCGGACCGTCCATCTTCGCGGCGACCATGCGCACCAGATCGTCGATGCCCGTGACGGCAGGTTCGTGCGGCTGATCGCCGAGACCGGGCCAGCCAAAATATTGCTTCGACCAGTCGGTCGGAAGCAAAGTGCCGACCGGCTTCCAGAAATCCGGGGACGCGCCGGCACCGGGAAGGAACAGAATCCTGGTCATGCCGCGAGCTTCTCGAGGAACCCCGGCAGCCTGCGGCCCTGCGACAGCAGATAGCGTCCCATCGCACCCGCGACCTCGCGCACCGCCGGTCGAGCGCTCATGCGATCGCGCCAGGCCTGCAGCCTGGGATGGGCGCCGGTCATCGGTGCCCCCATGCGATCGCCGAAGATCTGCGCCATGTAGAAGGCGATGTCGGCATAGGAGTAGCTGCCGGCCAGCCACTCCTTGTCGCCGATGCCCTTTTCCATGTCGTCATAGAAGGCGAGCGCTGCCGCGCGCGCCTCGACCGCAGCCGGATCGTCCGGCGTGGCCTGCAGGCCCATCAGGCGGATGACCGGCGGGAAATAGACCTCGTCCGACTTGTGCTCGAGCAGGCGGGCCCGTGCCCGCGCCTTGGGCTCGGCCGGCCACAGCGCGGGCGAAGGCTTCACCGATTCGAAATACTCGAAGATCTGAGTCGAATCGAAGATCTCCAGATCGCCGTCGATCAGCACCGGCACCTGCCGCTTGGGATTGATGCGCAGCACCTCGGGATGCGTGGGCTGGTACAGTGTCTTCATCTCGAACGGCACCATGACGACCTCGACGTCGAGCCCCTTCTCGCGGGCTGCAATCTCGGCCTTGGCGCCGAACATGCTAAGCGGTCCGGAATAAAGCCTCATGGGAAAACGCTAACACAGGCTTGCCGCGGCTCGCGCACGACCTAAGCTAGGCCTGCATGCCAAAGTCTCTCATGCTGTTCGCCGCGCTGCTGGCGTTCTGTCTGCCAGCGGCGGCCGAGGAGCCCAAGGTCTGCGGCGCGCCCATCGCGTTGAACGACGGCTGGAGCATCGCCTCCCAGGCCGAGCTCGGCCTCGATCCGGCCAAGCTCTGCGAGCTCGACGCCTTCCTGGCGCAGTGGCCGCAGGGCAACATCCACGCCGTCGTGGTCGTGAGGAACGGCAAGCTCGCGATGGAGCGCTACTTCGCGGGCGAGGATGAGCGCTGGGGCGACAAGCTCGGTCGCGTGACCTACGGCCCCGAGATGAAGCACGACCTGCGCTCGATCACCAAGAGCGTCACCTCGCTGCTGGTCGGCATCGCGCTTGCCGAAGGCAAGTTCCCCAAGCTCGACTCGCCGGTATTCGACGCCTTCCCCGACTACGCCGATCTCAGGACGCCGGAGAAAGCGCGCATCACCTTCCGCGACCTCCTCACCATGTCGTCGGGCGTGGCGTGGGAGGAGAACGTGCCGTGGGACGACCCGCGCAACAACGAGCGCGGGATGATCATGGCGGCCGATCCGTTCCGCTACATCCTCTCCCAGCCGGTCGCCCATCCGCCGGGCACGGCCTACGCCTACTCGGGCGGCGGCACGTCGTTGCTCGGCGAGACGCTGATCCGCTCGACCGGCCGTCCGCTGCGCGACTATGCCCGGGAGAAGCTCTTTCTTCCCATCGATGCGCCGGATTTCGAATGGCTCGATGCCGGCGTCAGCGGCCGGCTCGGCGCCTTCGGCAGCCTGCGCCTCAGGCCGCGCGATGCCGCCAAGCTCGGCCGCCTGCTTCAGACCGACGGCCAGTGGAACGGCAAGCAGGTGGTGCCGCCGGGCTGGGCCGCGGAGTCGATCAAGCCGCGCCTCAACGGTGATGGCTTGTACTTCTACGGCTACCAATGGTGGCTCGGGCGATCGCTGCGCAACGGCAGCGAGATCACCTGGACCGCAGGTGTCGGTCTGGGTGGACAGCGGCTCTTCGTCGTGCCCTCGCTCGACCTCGTGGTCATGATCAATGCCGGCCACTATCGCAGCCCGCTGCAGACCGTCATCCCCTCGGGCATCCTGAACCGGATTGTGCTGCCCGCCGTGGAGGATTGATTTACATCAGCACGAACATGGCGACGGCAGCCGCTGCCATCACGGCGGTCGCGGCCCAGCCCAGCACGACCTGCCAGCGCGCCGCGACGAAGCGGCCCATCAGCTTGCGCCGGCTCGCCATGATCATCATCGCCACCATGATCGGCACGACGATGACGCCGTTGACGACGGCGCTCCACAGCAGCGCCCTGATGGGATCGAGCGGCGTGAAGCCGATCCCGACGCCCAGCAGGATGGCGAGCGCAATCACTAGATAGAACGGCCGCGCCTCGTTGAGCCGCCGTTCCAGGCCGATCTGCCAGCCCCGCGCCTCGCCCACGGCATAGGCGACGGAGCCCGCCAGCACGGGTATCGCGAGCAGGCCGGTACCGATGAGACCGAGGCTGAACAGCAGGAAGGCGGCATCGCCGGCGATCGGGCGTAGCGCTTCGGCCGCCTGCTCGGCGGTCTGGATGTCGACCTTGCCCGCGGCGTGGAGCGTCACTGCGGTGGTCAGGATGATGAAAAAGGCGATGAGATTGGAGACCGCCATGCCGACCCAGGTCTCCCAGCCGATGCGGTTCAGCTCGCGAGGGGCCTGTTCGGGATGATGCTTGAGCGGGCCCGCTTCCGGGTCGGCTTCCTCGTCCTCGACCTCCTGCGAGCTCTGCCAGAAGAAGAGATAGGGGCTGATGGTCGTTCCAAACACGGCGACGATCAGCATCAAGGCGTCGCCGGTTAAGGCGACCTTGGGCACGAAAGCGCCGGCCGCCACCGCCGCCCAGTCGATCTTCACCGAGAACACCACGCCGACATACGCCAGCAGCGAGAAGGTGAACCACTTCAGCAGGCCGACATAGCGATGGTAGGGCACGAACACCACGGCGAGCAGCGAACCGACGGCAAAGGCGACCGAATAGACATGTGCGCTGCCGCCCAGCACCAGCCTGGCAGCCGCGCCCATGGCGGCAAGGTCGGCCGCGAGATTGACGGTGTTGGCGACGAACAGGAGCAACACCAGCAGGGTGACGACGCTGCGCGGAAAGACCCTCACCATGTTGCCGGCAAGGCCGCGGCCGGTGACGCGGCCGATGCGCGCGCTGACCGACTGCACCGCCACCATCAGCGGCCAGGTCAGCACCACCGTCCATAGCAGGCCGAAGCCCGCCTGGGCGCCGGCCTGGGAATAGGTGGCGATGCCGCTCGGATCGTCGTCTGCCGCGCCCGTGATCACGCCCGGGCCCAGTCGCTTGAACAAAGTCTCGAGACTCCATCGCGAGCTGGGGTGGGACTGGGCGACCGTCATTGCAGGGTTCGGAACGGCTCGGGGCCCTTATAGGTTCCGATGTAGCTGAGATGCGTCACCAATCCGGCGCTCGGCTTCCACACATGAAGGGCGACGCCGGGCGGTTCCATCATCAGCGACAAGGGCGCCTTTTCGTGAAGGTCCAGCGTCGCCTGGTGCGCCGTCGATGGGGCGATCGAGGCCATGGTGCCGGCCCACCGCACCTGGACCGGCCGATGGACGTGGCCGCACATCACCCGCTCGACCTGCGGATGGCGTCGCACGATCTCGGCCAGCCGTTCGCTGCCTTCGTTCAGGCGAATGCCGTCAAACGCGTCGACGCCGCATTCGAACGGCGGATGGTGCATGAACAGGATCGTCGTCCGGTCGCTTTCCCCCAGGCGCGCCTCCAGCCAGTCCAGCCGCTCGGCACACAGCACCCCGTAGCCCTTGCCCGGCATCAGCGTGTCGAGCGCGACCAGGCGCACCGGCAAGCCCTCGACGGTGTATTGCAGGAAACCCGTCTTCGGCAGGTAGGCATGGTCGGGGAAGACCTCACGCAACGCGTCGCGCGCATCGTGGTTGCCCGGGATCAGGTAGACCGGCATGGGCAAGGGCGACAACAGCCGGCGCAGCAAAGCGTACTCCTCAGGCTTGCCGCCGTCGACCAGGTCGCCGGTGGCGAGCACGACGTCGGGCCGGGGATCGAGTGCCATCACGTGCGCCACGGCGCGCTCCAGGAAGCCAGCCGTGTCGATGCGCTTGTACAGAAGCTCGCCCGGCGGCTTGACGTGCATGTCGGAGATCTGGGCGATCAGCATGGTCCCACCTCATTGTCTTCCGGACCGCGAGCCTCCGGCTCGCCTCATGAGCATGAGCGAGCCAGGAGGCTCGCGGTCCGGAAGAGATTAGCCTCGAAATCCGTTCACGATCGGATAGCGCCGTTCCCGGCTGATGATGCGCGAGGTGATCTTCACACCGGGCGGCGCCTGACGGCGCTTGTACTCCGCGCCTTCGAGCAGGCGCCACACCCGATTGACGGTGGCGATGTCGTGGCCCTCCGCCGCCAGCTCCTCGGCCGACAGGTCGCGCTCGATCAATCCCCGGAGGATGGCGTCGAGGACCGGATAAGGCGGCAGGGAATCTGAATCCTTCTGGTCGGCTCGCAACTCGGCCGACGGCGGCTTGTCGATGATGCGCTCGGGGATCACCCGGCCCGCGCGGCCGAGCGCGCCGGCCGGCAGGTGCGCGTTGCGCCAGCGGCAGAGCTCGAACACCGTCGTCTTGTAGACGTCCTTCAGGACGTTGTAGCCGCCGCACATGTCGCCATAGAGCGTGGCATAACCCACCGCCATCTCCGACTTGTTGCCGGTCGTGACGACCATGCCGCCGAGCTTGTTGGAGACCGCCATCAGGACGACGCCGCGGGCCCGGCTCTGGATGTTCTCCTCGGTGACGTCCTCTTTGCGGTTGCCGAACAGCGGCCGCGTCATGCCGCGAAAGGCCTCCATCGCCGGCTCGATGCCGACGATGTCGTAGCGCACGTCGATCGCCTCGGCGCAGGCCTTGGCATCCTCCAGCGATTCCCGACTGGTGTAGGGCGACGGCATCATGATCGTGTGCACGCGTTCGGGACCGAGCGCGTCGGCCGCGACCGCCGCGGTCAGCGCTGAATCGACGCCGCCCGACAGGCCGATCACCACCGACGGAAAGCCGGTCTTGTTCACGTAGTCGCGCAGGCCCAGCATCATCGCCTGGTAGATCGATTCCAGCTCGCTGAGTTCGGGCGCGATCGGTCCGGGCAGGCACTCCCAGCCCCCATCTCCCGTTCCAGTTCCGTCGCGACGGAACTCGACGGTCGCGACCTGCTCTCGGAACGAGGCGAGCTTGGCCTTGAGCTGGCGGTCGGCGCCTAGCACGAACGAACCGCCGTCGTAGACAACCTCGTCCTGGCCGCCGACCTGGTTCAGGTAGGCGAAGGGCAGGCCGCTTTCGATGACGCGCTTGACGCCGAGCTGGACGCGCATGTCGGTCTTGCCGACCTCGTAGGGCGAGGCGTTGGGCACCAGCAGGATCTCGCCACCGGTCTCGGAAATGCATTCGACGACGTCAGCCGTCCACACGTCCTCGCAGATCGGCACGCCGATGCGCACGCCGTTGAACACCATCGGGCCCGGCATGGGCCCCGGCGCGAACACGCGCTTGTCGTCGAACACGCCGTAGTTTGGCAGGTCGACCTTATAGCGCTTGCCGACGATCTCGCCTTTGTGCAGGGCGATGATGGCGTTGTAGAGCTTGCCGTCCTCCTGCCACGGCGTCGCAACGAACAGCGCCGGGCCGCCGTCGTTGGTGTCGGCGCGCAGTTCCTCGACGGCTTCGTGACAGCGCTTCACGAAGGAGGGCTTCAGCACCAGATCCTCGGGGAAGTAGCCCGCGAGGACGAGTTCGGCCGTCAGCACCAGATCGGCGCCCTGCTTCGCCGCTTCGGCGCGCGCGGACCGCACCTTGGCGAGATTGCCGGCAACGTCGCCCACCTTGGGGTTGAGCTGGGCAAGCGCGACCTTAAGAGACTGCGTCATTCAATTATGCTATTTTTGAGCATAACTGATGTCAAGCCGCAAAGATCACTTGGCGGCACCGAAGAACTGATAGAGCGCGTCGTACCGCATGCGCGCTTGCTCGCCTTTGTGAGCAGCATCGCAGCCGCCGGCCGGCGCGTTGCCGCCCTTGGTGTTGATCCGGCGAATGAACGCCACGGTCGACAATATGCCGGTTCCCTCGTGGCTCTTCGCCTTGAGCAACAGCCAGGGGATGGCACCGCTCGCCGGCGCGTCGGCACGGCTGACAGCTTCGCCGACAACGGTACTGTTGCCGATCTTCCACGAAGGTCCGGCGAAGTGAGTGCCGATCTGTCGATTCTGCTTGTCGAACAGGTTGGCCTCGGGCGCCTTGAACACCCAGGCAAAGCCCTGGTCCTTGGCCTCGCAGTCGTAGATCTGCACGCCATCCGCCTGGACCTCAAGCAGCAGTGGTGCACCCTTGGGCGCCGGCACCAACTCGTCGGCGGCCCGCGCGGCCCCCGACAACGCGAACATAGCGATCAGACAGCTGGCAGTCTTTCGCATGGCACTTTGATCCTTACTTCGCGGCCACCACCTCGACCTCGACCAGCATGCCGGGGTCGGCGAGGCCAGCCACGATCAGCAGCGTTGAGGCCGGGAACGGCGCATTCGGGAAGAAGCGGTCGCGGACCTCGCGGTACGGCCCGACGAAACGGCTGTCGGTCAGGAAGACGGTAACCTTGACGACATCAGCGAAGGTCATGCCGGCGCTCTTCAGCACCTCGCGGATGTTCTTCCAGACCTGCTCGACCTGCTTTTCGATGCCGGCCTGCAGCTTGCCCTTGGAATCGACGCCGACCTGCCCCGAGACGTAGAAGAGGCGCGCGCCCTGCGGCACCTCGGCGCCGAGGCTGTACTTGCCCGCAAGAGACACGGACTTGGGATTGTGAAACTTGATGGCCATTGTGGTCTTCCCCATCTATTAGCTTGTCATGCTGAGCGCAGCGAAGGATCTCATGCCTTCGGCAAGCGGCGATGAGGTCCTTCGCTGCGCTCAGGACGACAGAACTTTCAGGTCGGACGGGATGACGTCAAGCGCCAAGCCGATACATATCGTAGGGGGCGGCCTAGCAGGCTGCGAGGCGGCGTGGCAGGTCGCGTCCGCCGGCGTGCCCGTGGTGTTGCACGAGATGCGGCCGGTGCGCGGGACGGAAGCGCATCTCACCGACGGGCTGGCCGAGCTGGTCTGCTCCAACTCCTTCCGCTCAGACGATGCCGCCAACAACGCGGTCGGCCTGCTGCACGAGGAGATGCGCCGCGCGGGCTCGCTGATCATGCGCGCGGCCGATGCCCACAAGCTGCCGGCCGGCGGCGCGCTCGCCGTCGACAGGCACGGCTTCTCCGCCGCCGTGCAGCAGACGCTGCTTGGCCATCCGCTGGTCGAGCTCAAGCGCGAGGAAGTGGCGGGCCTGCCGCCCGCCGAGTGGGACAGCGTGATCGTGGCCACCGGTCCCCTCACCTCGCCTGCGCTCGCCGAGGCGATCCGCACACTGAGCGGCGAGGAAGCGCTCGCCTTCTTCGACGCCATCGCGCCCATCGTGCACCACGAGAGCATCGATCTGTCGATCGCCTGGAAACAGTCGCGCTACGACAAAGGCGGCCCGGCCGGCGACGGCGCCGACTATCTCAACTGCCCGCTCACCAAACCGGAATACGAGGCCTTCGTCGCGGCCCTGCTGGCCGGCGAGAAGACCGAGTTCAAGGAGTGGGAGACCAGCACGCCCTACTTCGACGGCTGCCTGCCGATCGAGGTCATGGCCGCACGCGGACCCGACACGCTGCGCTGGGGCCCGATGAAGCCGGTCGGCCTGCGCGACCCGCGGACCGGGCGACGTCCGTGGGCCGTCGTCCAGCTGCGCCAGGACAATGCGCTGGGCACGTTGTGGAACATCGTGGGCTTCCAGACCAAGCTGAAGCACGGCGAGCAGACGCGGCTGTTCCGCACCATTCCCGGCCTGCAGGGCGCGGAGTTCGCGCGGCTGGGCGGGCTGCACCGCAACACCTTCCTGAACAGCCCCCGCCTGCTCGACGCCACGCTCAGGCTCAGGGCCATGCCGCGGCTGCGCTTTGCCGGCCAGATCACCGGCTGCGAGGGTTATGTCGAAAGCGCCGCTGTCGGCCTGATGACCGGGCGCTTCGCCGCCGCCGAGCGGCTCGGTCTTGCGTTGGTGGCACCGCCGTCGACGACCGCGATGGGCGCCCTGCTCGGGCACATCACCGGCGGCGCCGACGCCACGACCTTCCAGCCGATGAACGTCAACTTCGGCCTGTTGCCGCCGATCGAGGGAACGCTGCGCGGCAAGGAGCGCAAGCAGGCCCTTAGTGCACGCGCCCTGCGCGATGTCGATCGCTGGCTGGCGCCGACACCGCTCGCTGCGGAGTAGCTTCGCAACGTTTGGTAACCAAACGTTATTTCCCCCCGAGTCCCGATTGCTGTCTGATGACATCAGCGTCATTCGGTGGAGAGTGATTTGCAGAGCACAGTTGATCTCGTTGTCGACAAGGCGGAAAGCGTTTCCCTGGAGCTCGATGTCCTGCGCGAGATCCGTCACCAGCTTCTGCCCTATCAGGTCGGCGACAGACCGATCACGGGTGCCACCGTCATCGCCGACGGCTCGACCATCGATTCGCTGACGCTCATGGACGTGATCATGGCGCTCGAGGACCGGTTCGACGTCTCCCTCCCCATCAACCTCATCGCCGAAATCCGTACCGTGGACCAACTGGCCGACACCATCCTGACGATGTGTGGCCGGGCCTGACGGCCCTCTTCAGTCGAAAACGTAGCTTCCCGGCGCCGGCATGAGGGGCGGGTGCCCGTCGCTGCCGAGCCGGTTCGGCGCCTTCTTGGTGCCGCCGGACTTCTCATGCAGCCAGCCATGCCAATGCTCCCACCAGCTGCCGCGTTTCTCGACGGCCGTGCGGCGCCATTCGGCGGCTGAGAGCGCAATGTCCTCGTTCGTGTAGTACACCGTGTTGGCGATGCGCGGCGGCCGCAGCAGGCTCTGCACATGGCCGCTGGTGCTGAGCACGAAGGCGTGGCGGCCACGGAACAGCTGGCAGGCATGGTAGCAGCCGATCCACGGCATGAGGTTGTCGTCCTCGCCGCCCACGAAATACGAATCGACCTTCAGCCGGCGGAAGTCGATGGGGCGTCCCAGCACCGACAGGGCATTGGCTTTGCGGAACACGTCGTTGGTGTACATGTCGACGAAGTCTGCATGCAGGGCCGCCGGCACGCGCGTCGAATCGTTGTCCCAGAACAGCACGTCGAGCGGCGGCGGCGCCTTGCCCAGGAGGTAGTTGTTGATCCAGTACCGCCACACCAGGTCGTTGGGCCGCAACCAGTAGAACACCTTGGCGAGCTCGTCACCGTACATCACGCCGTTGTTGCGCACATAGGACCCGGCCATCTCGATCAGGGTCGGTGTCGCGAAGAGCTCCAGATCCGAGCCTTCATTGGGCAGCAGGCACGTGACCAGCAGCGAATGGTTGGCGATGCGGCTGTCGCCGCGTTCCGCAAGGTAGCCCAGCATCGCCATGGCGCTGAGGCCGCCGGCGCAGGCGCTGACGACGCCGAACCTGCGACTCGACGTGATCTCACGCATGACGTCGGTCGCCTCGATCGCGGCAGCGACATAGGTATCGAGGTTCCATGCCGACTGCGCGGCGGTCGGATTGAACCAGCTCAGTGTGAAGACCTGCAGGCCGCTCTTCACGAGATGGCCGATCATGCTGTTCGCCGGCCGAAGGTCGAAGGCGTAGTACTTGTTGATCTGCGGCGGGAAGATCAGGACTGGGCGGCGACGGACCGTCTCGGTGAGCGGCGCGTACTGGATCAGCTCGAGCTGGGCGTTCCGGAACACGACGGCGCCCTCGGTCAGTGCCAGGTCCTTGCCGACCACGTAGGCGTCGCGGCTGATCTGCCGTGGCATGGCGTGATTGCGGATGACGTCGTCGACCCAGTTGTGCACGCCGTTCACCGCGCTGGCGCCTTCGGTCCTGTCCGCCCGGCGCAGGGCCGACGGGTTGATGGGCAGGTTGGAGGGCGCCACGGCAGCGACCAGCTGCTCGAAGATGAAGGCGATGCGCCGGCGATCGGCGGCATCGAGCTGCTGCTCCTCGAGCCAGCGTCCCATCGTGTCGGCCCAGGCAAGGTAGAGCTGCAGCAGGGTGCGAAGCACGCCGCTCTCGAGCCAGAGCTGATCCTTGAAGCGGAAGTCGCGGATCGCCGGCTTGATCGCCGACTCGCCACGCAGGATGCTGAGCGCCTCGGCGGCAAACCGTGCGTAGGTCCGCGCCGTCAGCTCAGGCTGCTTCATCGCCAGCGCCAGGATCAGCTCCAGCGTGTGCACGAAGCCTTTGTCGCCGACGGCGGAATCCCCGGGAGGCGGCGCTTCCGACTGCTCGCCCGTAACCCGGCATCTCAGCCCCTCGACCAGCTTGGCCGCCTCGTCGAGCAGGAAGATCGCGCCGCGCGCAATGGCGGTCCCTTCCCGGTCGGATGGCGTCAGCGTGGCGCCGGCAATCGCCTCATCGACGAAGGCGCCGATGCGTCCGAAGAGCCCGGCTTCGCCTGACCGAGACCTGTCGGAGGACGCGCCCACAACTCGGCACGCCTAGCCGGCCCCTGGGAGCCGCCGAACGACAAACTCGATAGCCTGGGTGGACAGGCCGGGGGCAAGGACCGCGCCGAAATAGTCGCGGCCCTCCTCCAGCGCGCTCGTCACCTTGAGCTTCAGACGGATCGTGGCGTTGCCGCCGGGCAGCAGCGAGAGCGTCGAAGGAAGGATCTGCATGTCACTGGCGTCGAACTGACCCTGGACCACCAGGTTGACATTGAGCTCGCGGTCGGAGCTGTTCGAGAGGGCAAAGGCGCCGCTCGCCTCCTCGCCGAGCTCGCCGGCGAGCAGAATCGGGGTGCGCCGCGAGGCCGACTGGCCCTCCGGCGCCGCCGGTGCCGCGCCCGCCTCCGCCGGCTCAGGAGCGGCCGCAGAGCCGTCGCGCACCGCCCCTTCGAACGCTTTCACATAGTCCTTGGTCAGGTTCAGCAGCAGCGAGGTGTAGCGCAGGTTCACCGCAACCACGCCCTTGACCGCGTTGACGAGTCGATCGGTCATCGGCCGACCTATTGGTTCCGGCCGGCCGTGGAACCGTGGCAGGGTTTCTTGCAATAGAAGTGGTCGTACCAGTGCACGACGTAGTCGGGCTCGTCGTCGACGGTGACCTTGTAGCAGGTATTCTTCTGCTTCTCTCCGACCACGATGGTGACGCGCAGATAGTGGTCACGGCATCCGAGGATCCAGATCAGCGCCTCGTAGGTCCCCGGCTTGCCGGGATTGGTGATCTTCGCCGTAAAGGCGCCGCGCTCCTTTGGGCCCAACACCGCGCTCGCCGGCGAGATCTGCACGAGGCCCGCGTCGGCCCCGGCCGCCTTGGCGGTGAAGGTGCGCGAGCGGTAGTCGCCGTTGGTGACGACGAAATGAATCTCGCCGGCGCCTTCGGCGGCGAGCTGCAGCTTCGCGCTGCCGATCTCAAGCGGCATCCAGCAGGGCTCGGGAACAGCGCAGCAGGAGCCCAGCTTCGGCATCTTCAGCGGGCCGACGCCGCTCAGCAGCACATCTGCGCTGTCGCCCGCCAGGCGCACCAGCTCCTTGCCCAGCTGCAGCTGCGCCTTGGCGAGGTCCTTGACGAGCTCCTTGAGAGGTCCGAAGTCGGTGGGCTTCGAATCGTCGCAACGTGTGATGGTCATGTCGTCCTCGTCCGCTGAACGGTCACCGCGATGCGATAGAAAACCGGGCCGAACTCCCAGACCCCGTGATAGCCGTGGCCGGGCTTCAGCTTCCTGGGGATCGCGGTACTGATCTTGACGACGCGGGTCGCGGCCGGCGCGAGTTCGCCTGCGCCCTCGACCACGCGCAGCTTGAGCAGGCCGCCATAGCCCTCGCGCAATTTGCGCAGCCAATGCCCGACCAGCTCCTGGGCATTGTCGCTCTCTTGGCGATAGGTGTCGGCGAAGGCTGCCTCGATGCCGTCGTCGTCGAAGATGCCTATCGCGATCGTCTCGGGCACCTCGATCGCGACGTTGCCGCCGTTGGTGAAGGTGAGCTCGACCTCCACCGTGTCGCCGGGCCTGCCTGCAAAGGTCGCGCTCAACGGAAAGATGCGCAGCCGCGGCGCCTCGGCCACGTCGATCGTCAGCGGGTACTTCCTGCCGCTGATCTCCAGTTCCGCCGTATAGCTTCCCGGCGGTACCGCCCGCGACAGACGCGTGCGGATGCGCCGCGTGCCGCGTCGGGTGGCACGAATGGAAACAGGGATCTCGCGGGTTTCGGCATAGCGCTGCAGGCTGTCCGGCAGAATCAGCGTGCCGCGATCACCCGTTGCGATATCCGTTCCGGCGAACGAGAGCCGGTTGGGAGGCCCGAACAACCGCAACCGCGATCCATCGGCAGACGTCGCCATGGCGTCACCCCACGCCGCGAGTGCCAGGCTGCACCGCTTGCACGGCGTCGTCGCACTCGCAAGGATTGGGCACGTAAGGCTCGGTGATGACTTGCGACTGGCCGCACAGCCTCACGCACGCGAGCTCGATGCCGAGGAAGCCCACCGCGACCCGATAATCGACCGGGAAATGCACGCGGACCGAGGGGATTTCCTTGAGGCGGAAGGACATGTCGAGCGGTTTGATCTCCAGCGGATCGATGGTGAAGCGCATCGGATCAATGCCGACGTTCATCTTCGGCAGTTGCGTGATACCGAAAGTGTAGTTTGTCGGTATCCCGCTGACGTCGAGATCCATCCCGAGATCGAACTCGAAGTGCGACGGAATTTTGACGGACATCGCAACTCTCCATCGAAGAACGGAGACGTTCACTCGTCTGACAGAGACGAAAGGTCTCTCGGAGCACAATTAAAAACAACCATCGCCGCCACAGGGTGGTTGCAGTGACACGGCGATGTCACAGCTGCACAGAAAACGATCAACCGTCCCGATTTGCTGATGCCGTCATGAGATAAGCTCGCGAGCGACGGCGCCGAAGGCTGCCAATGTGCAAATACCGTCTTTTGACCCTTCTCTCGGATCGGGACTGGTTGAGTCGTTTCTGAGTGAGTGAACCATGAGTCCCGCCGACCGCCGACAGATGATGCTGGCAGGGCCGATCGTGCCCACCATTCTCGCCCTTGCCGCCCCCAACGTGCTGAACGTGGCCATGCAGAGCTTGGTCAGCATTTCCGACGGCTGGTTCGTGGGCAGCCTGGGGACCGTCGATCTCGCGGCCCTGGCCCTGGTTTTCCCGACCCAGATGACGCTCGGCATGATGTCGGCAGGCGCCATGGGCGGCGGCATCTCCTCCTCGGTGGCACGGGCGCTGGGCGCCGGCAACCGAGCCGCGGCCGAGGCAGCCGCGGTCCATGCGCTCGCCATCGCGCTTGGCATGTCGGTGTTGTTCGCCGTGGTGTTTGTGGGCTTCGGCCGGCAGATCTACGGCGCGCTGGGCGGCAGCGGCGCCGCCCTCGATCGCGCCGAGGCCTTCGCCACCGTGCTGTTCCTGGGTTGCGCGGCGCACTGGGTCGCCAACTCGATGGCTTCGGTGCTGCGCGGCACCGGCGACATGAAGACGCCGGGCTATGCGCTGGTCGCCACAGCGGCGCTGCAGATCCCGCTGACCGGTGCCCTGACGCTGGGTTGGTTCGGCCTGCCGGCGCTTGGCATTCGCGGGCCGGCCCTGGCGGCTGTGATCTCCTTCGCGCTCGCCGCGGTCTGGATGCTGAGCAAGCTCGTGGGACCCAAGGCGGCGTTGCGACTGCACTGGCCGATCGGCGGCTTCAGGTGGACCGCGTTCCGCGACATCCTAAAGGTCGGCCTGATCGCTTGCCTGGTCGTCCTCCTGACCAACAGCACCGTGCTGGTGGTCACGGGATTGATTGGCCGCGAGGGCGACAGTGCCATTGCCGGCTACGGCATCGGCAGCCGCCTGGAATACATACTGATCCCCATCAGCTTCGGCATCGGCGCCACGCTGACGACGCTGGTCGGCACCAACATCGGCGCGCGCCAGTACGCCCGCGCCCAGCGCGTGGCCTGGACGGGCGCGGTCATGGCCGGCGCCGTCACCGCCCTGATCGGCCTGATCGTGGCGCTGTGGCCCGACCTCTGGCTCGGCCTGTTCACGACCGACGCCCGGGCGCTCGCCTCGGGCCGCCACTATCTCAGCATCGTCGGTCCGGCCTATGGCTTCTTCGGCCTCGCCATGGCGCTCTACTTCGCCTCGCAGGGAACCGGCGAGATGTATTGGCCGGTCGCCGCCAACCTCACGCGCATCACCATCGCCGCCGGCGGCAGCCTTCTGGCCCTCGACCGGTTCGGCTGGGGCGTGTCTGGACTTTATGCTTGTGTCGCGACCGGCATCATCGCGTTCTCCCTGCTGCTTGCCTTCTCGACCACGCGGCGGGCCTGGACGGGATGAGTCCCGAGCAGCGCCGTCTATCGATGCTGGTGGGACCGCTGCTCCCCACCATCCTCGCGCTGGCTGCACCCAACGTCGTCAATGTCTCGGTGCATAGCCTGGTGCTGATCGCCGACGGCTGGTTCGTGGGCCGACTCGGCACGGCGGAGCTCGCCGCGCTGGCACTGGTCTTCCCCGCCCAGACCACGCTGCAAATGATGTCGGCCGGCGCCATGGGCGGCGGCGTCTCCTCGTCCGTGGCCCGTGCGCTAGGTTCCGGCGATCGCGACCGCGCCGAGGCTACCGCCGCGCATTCTCTCGTCATCGCCGCGGTCATGGCCGTGTTGTTTGCGGTCGTGTTCGTGGGCTTCGGCAGGCCGTTGTTCGGCGCGCTGGGCGGCAGCGGTGCGGCACTCGAGGGCGCCATCGCCTTCTCGACGGTGATGTTCCTGGGCTGCGGCGCGCATTGGCTGGCCAACACGCTCGCTTCCATTCTGCGCGGGAGCGGCGACATGAAGACGCCGGGCTATGCGCTGATCACCCTCGCCATCGTGCAGATCCCGCTGAGCGGCGCACTCACTTTGGGCTGGCTCGACATGCCGCGGCTCGGCGTCGCCGGCCCCGCCGTCGCCGCTGTGATCTCTTACGCCGTCGCTGCCGTCTGGATCCTGCTGCCGATCCTCCAGTGCCGCGCCGCCGTGCGCCTGCGCTGGCCGGCGCGCGGTTTCCAGTGGCCAATCTTCGCCGACATCCTGAAGATCGGCGCCACCTCCTGCGTCGTTGTCATTCTGATCAATGCCGCCGTGCTGGTCGTCACCGGGCTGATCGGTCGCGCCGGCGATGCGGCGATCGCCGGTTACGGCGTCGGCAGCCGCCTGGAATACCTCCTGAGCCCGCTGACCTTCGGTATCGGCGCGGCGCTGACCGCCATGGTCGGCACGAACAAGGGCGCCCGCCAGTTCGCACGAGCGCGCCGAGCCGCTTGGACCGGCGCGCTGATCGCCGGTGCTGTCACGATGACCATCGGCCTCATCGTGGCGTTGTTCCCCGACCTGTGGCTGCGGCTGTTCACCGAAGACCCGGCGGCGCTCGAAGCCGGACGCCTCTATTTCCGGATCGTCGGGCCGACCTATGGCCTGTTCGGCCTGGCGATGGCGCTGAACTTCGCTGCCATGGGTGCAGGCGACATGATCTGGCCCACGCTGGCCACCGCCACGCGCATCGTTGTCGTGATCGGCGGCGGGTTGCTTGCCCTCGATGTCTGGGGATGGGCGGCGCCCGGCCTCTATGCTTGCGTCGCCGCGGGAGTGGTGGCCTATGCGCTCCTGCTCGCCGTCTCGACGACGCGCCGCGCCTGGCACGTCTGAGACGGGGTCGCGCGCGACCGGGTGGACGTGCGACAAAGCCCGCATGAAGAAGGTCCTCGTCATCGGCATCGGCGTCGGCGATCCCGACCAGCTCACCATGCAGGCGGTGCGGGCGCTGAACCGCGTCGACGTCTTCTTCGTCCTCGACAAGGGCGCCACCAAGGGCAAGCTGCGCGCCGTGCGCGAGGAGATCCTGCGCCGCCACGCCAAGGACCGGCGCTACCGCATCGCCGAGGCGCCAAGCCCAACGCGCGACCCCTCGCCCGCCGACTATCGCGCCTGCGTCGATGACCTGAACCAGGCCAAGCAGGAGGTGTTCCAGACCATGATCGGCGAGCTAAGAGACGGCGAGACCGGAGCCTTCCTGGTGTGGGGCGATCCCATGCTCTACGACAGCACCATCCGCAATCTCGACGGCCTGAAGGCCTCCGGCCTCGCGATCGACTACGAGGTGATCCCGGGCATCACCGCCATCCAGGCGCTGGCGGCTGCCCACAAGATCCCGCTCAACCGCGTCGCCGAGGCGGTGACCATCACCACGGGCCGCAGGCTCGCCAATGGCTTTCCGCCCGGCGTCGACAGCGTGGTGGTGCTGCTCGACGGCGAGGACACCTATCGCCGCTTCGTCGACTCCAAGCTCCATGGGGACGTCGACATCTACTGGGGCGCCTATCTCGGCACGCCCGACGAGATCCTGATCGCGGGCAAGGTGAAGGACGTCGCCGACGAGATCCATCGCCGGCGCAGTGAAGCACGCCGCGTCCACGGCTGGATCATGGACACCTACCTGCTGCGCCGCGGCGCTACGCCATCTTCTCGATGATTTCCTTCACGTCGGCGGCCGAGAACAGGCGCAATGTCTGGGTGCGTATGTTGCCCAGCGCGCCGAGACTCAACGCCAGCGACGTGACGGCAAGGTCGTCCGACGCCTCCAGGATGGAGACGACGTCATACTGGCCTTGGGCCCAGTAGACGTCCTTGACCGTCACCCCGCATTTCCTCGCCATCTCCTTGAACGCTTCGGCCCGCTTGGGCGAGTCCTTGGCGTTGCGGACTCCCTGTTCGGTGAAGCTTCCCAGCACGCAATAGGTCGCCATCGTTACCCTCCCTCGATCGATTGGGAACGGACTCGACACGTGGCACGCGCTTGCGACTGCCCGGAATGTGCTGGGGCAGCCGCCCCGGCATTATCCTCCGATCGGCCTTGCGGCAACAGACCTGTCCGGCCTGTGATCGATCACCCCAACCGCAGCAGAGGTATTGCCATCGCCGCCAGAAGCACGGCGAGGATGCGCGTGCGCGTGAACGGCTCCTTCAGCCAGATGACGGCGATCAGGACGGCGAACACGGCACTGGTATCGCGCAGCGCCGCGGCCGGTGCGATCGGGGCGTGGCCCCACACCCAGAGGATCAGCAGATAAGATGCGACCGAGGCGATGGCGGCCGGCGTGGCAACCGACCACTGTCCGCTCAGCTGCCGCCACGGTGGCCCGTTGTGGCGCTGGCGCCAGCACATCGCCGCGGCATTGGTGACCGAGACGACGAAACCGTAGGCCCATGGCGTGCCCGATGTGCGCACACCTTGTGCGTCGCACAGGATGTAGCCCGCGGCACCGAGGCCTGCGACGAAGATCCACGCCAAGGCCTGCAGAAGATCCACGCCAAGGCCTGCAAAGGAACGCCGCGGTCACGTACGGTGTCCCAGGCGAGGACGGCGAGCGACAGCGCGATGATGGCGATGCCGCCCAGCGCCGCGGCCCCCGGCAAGCCGCCGGCGACCACCGCCACCAGCGGCACGACCAGCACGACGGCGATGGCGCGAGCCACCGGATAGACGAGGCCGAAGCCACCGAGCTCGTAGCCGCGCAGCAGCGCGGTCACGGTGACGACGTTCAGCAGAGTCGATGCCGCGATCCACGGCCATGCGGCGAGCGGCGGCAAGCCGGACCACAGCAGACCCGGCAGGACCAGCACCGCACTCAGGAGCATCTGCGCGGTCATGGCCCGCGGTGGATCGCGGCTCGCCTTCACCGCGGCATTCCAGCTCGCATGCAGCAGGGCGCTCGCGAGCGCAGCAGCGACGTCGAGGGCGTCCATCAAGCTGGCCGATGATCGATGACCACCGCGTAGCGAGCCGGCTTGGATGTGCGATTGCGGAAGGTGATCCGCCGGTCGACCACCATGGCAAGGCAGTCGCCGGCGCCAAGCTCGTGCCGCGTCTCGTCCACCGTCACCTCGAGCGTTCCCTGCAGTACCCAGATCTGCTGGTACTGCACGCCGGGCCGCGGCCCGGTCTCGTAGGCCACTCGTGCGCCGGCCGGAAAGACGACCTCGACGATCTGTATGGGCGACGGAAAGCCGGGAGGCGAGACATTGCGCCGGACATAGCCCGAGGCGGGGTCGCGCCATTCGACCTGGTCCTTGCGGCGAGACACCGGATCGGCCGCCGCCGCCGGCGTGTCGAACAGCGAGGCCAGCGGCACGCCGAGCCCGGTCGCCAGCTTCTCCAGCACCACCGCCGTCGGGCTGCTCTCGCCGCGCTCGATCAGCGAGATCATCGAGCGGCTGACGCCCGAACCCTCGGCCAGCGCTTCCAGCGACAGCCCGCGCTCGGCACGGATCTGGCGAACGCGCGCGGCGATGCGATCGTTGATATCCATGATATTGGATCATCATCCAATATGATGGATTATTCAAGTACAACCTCATCCTGGGGAGCCGCGCAAAGCGCGGCGTCTCGAAGGATGGGAACCAGCCATTGGTGTTGCCACCCTTCGAGACGCGCCCTGCGGGCGCTCCTCAGGGTGAGGTAACGAGTACGCCTAGCGCTTATGATTGTTATGGCACCGGGCACGGCTTGGCGTTCCAGATCTCGGCGGCATATTCGGCGATCGTGCGGTCGCTGGAGAACCGCCCGGAGCTTGCGATGTTCAGGATCGCCTTTCGCCCCCACTCCTGCGGCTCTGCGTACAGTTCCAGCAGGCGCCGGTCGGCCTCGAGGTAGGAGGCAAGATCGGCCAGGTGCATGTAGTGGTCGCGCGTGAGCAACGGTTCGCGCAATGGCTCGAAGATGCCGGGTTCGCTGGCATTGAAGTGATCGGAGAAGATCAGATCGAGCGCCATGCGCGTGTCGGGCTCGTTGTCGTAGTGCCACTGCGGCTTGTACCAGCCGCGGTTGCCCATCACCTGCTCGGCGTTGAGCCCGAACAGGAAGAAGTTCTCCTCTCCCGCCGCCTCCGCCATCTCGATCGTGGCGCCGTCGCGCGTACCGATGGTCAGCGCACCGTTCATCATGAATTTCATGTTGCTGGTGCCGCTCGCCTCGTAGCCGGCGGTCGAGATCTGATTGGAGACGTCGGTCGCGGGTATCAGGCGCTCGGCGAGCGACACGCAATACTCGGGCAGGAAAACGACCTTCAAGCGGCCCTTCATTGCCGGATCGGCGTTGACCGTCTCGGCCAGGCTGTTGAGGAACTTGATGATCAGCTTTGCCAGGCGATAGGCGGGCGCCGCCTTGCCGGAGAAGAAGAACGTGCGCGGCATCATTGGGAGATGCGGCGCCTCGCGCAGGCGGTTGTACAGGACGACGACGCGCAGCCCGTTCAGCAATTGGCGTTTGTATTCGTGAATGCGCTTGACCTGGCTGTCGAAGATGGAGTCCGGGTCGATGGCGACGCCGGCGGTCATCTTCAGCCAGTCCGCGAAACGCGACTTGGACTGGCGCTTGGCCAGGCGGACGGCATCGCGAAAACCCGTATCGTCGGCGAACGGCTTCAACATCGCGAGCTCACCCAGGTCGGTGATCCAGCCATCGCCGATCGCCTCGGTGATGTGGCCGGCAAGGGCCGGGTTGGCGGCCAGAAGCCAGCGTCGGGGCGAGATGCCGTTCGTCTTGTTGTTGAAGCGGTCGGGGAAGAGGTCGGCGAGATCCTTCAGCGTGGACGACCGCAGCAACCCCGTATGGATCGCCGCAACCCCGTTCGTGCTGTGCGAGCCCACGACAGCAAGGTTGGCCATGCGAATTCTGCGCTCACCATCTTCCTCGACCAGGCTCATCCACGAGACCCGATCCGGCTCGCCCGGGAAGCGTGCGCGCACCTCTTCCAGGAGACGCTGGTTGATGTCGAGGATGATCTCGAGATGGCGCGGCAGCATCAGCTCGAACCATCGCAGCGGCCATTTCTCCAAGGCCTCGGGCAGCAGGGTGTGGTTGGTATAGGCCAAGGTTCGCCTGGAAATATCCCAGGCCTGGTCCCATCCAAGGCCGGCCTGGTCGAGCAGGATCCGCATCAATTCCGGGATGGCCAGGCTGGGATGGGTGTCGTTGAGCTGGATTGCGGCCTTCTCCGGCAGCGCATTCCAGTCCGCGTTGCATCGCCGGAAGCGCCGTACGAGATCCGCCAGCGAACAGGCGACCAGGAAATACTCCTGCACGAAGCGCAGCCCGCGCCCCAAGGTCGTCGAATCGTCGGGATAGAGGACCCGGGTGATCGAATCGGCCGCGAGTCGCTTGGCGAGGGCCGTTACGAACGCGCCGGTGCTGAATGCCTGAAGGTCGAAGACATCGGGTGTGCCGGCCGCCCATAGCCGAAGCGTGTTGATGGTCCGGCCGCCGTAGCCGACGATCGGCCGGTCGTAGGGAACACCGAATACGGTGGACGGACTACCGAACTTCGCGCGGAGCGTCCCCTCGTACACCTCGAACGAACAGTCGAGCTTGAATTCGACCGTCTCCTGGAGCCGGGCAACCTCCCAAGGGTCGGGGTATTTCAGCCAGTTGTCCGGCTGCTCGCGCTGCCAGCCATTCTCGATGCTCTGGCGGAAGATCCCGTATTCGTAGCGCAGCCCGTAGCCCATCGCCGGCAACTGCATCGTCGCCATCGAATCCAGGAAGCAGGCCGCGAGACGGCCGAGGCCGCCATTGCCGAGACCGGCGTCGGGCTCCTCTTCAAGGATAGCCGTCCAGTCGAGCTGGTTGGCCTTGATGATACGCTGGATCACGGGATCGAGACGCAGGTTGAGGATGTTGTTGGACAGCGACCGGCCGATCAGGAATTCCAACGAAAGGTAATAGACCCGCTTGGGATTCTCGCGATCGTAGGTTTGCTGCGTGCGCCGCCAGCGCTGCGAGAGGATATCGCGCACCGACCGGGCGAGGGCGTCGTATTGCTGACGCAGGCCGACCTCGGCCCTGTCGGCGACGTTGTCGAACATCAGATGGCGCTCGAACAACCCGTCGACCTCAGCAAACGCCGGCGTGTTCCACGGTTCGGCGGCGGACGTCATGCTCTTCCTTCGCAATGCCTCAGACATTGTCGGCCTCGGTCGAGCCGCCGCCTCCCGACGTCGCACGCCCTCCCCAGCGCCAAGCGCTGATCTCCGGCATGTCGTCGCCGTGGCGCGTTACGTACTGGCGGTGCTCGATGAGCTTGTCGCGGATCGCCTGCTTGGCATAAGCCGCCCGAGCACCGAGGCTCGGCAGCCGGTCGATCACGGCGCTCACCAAATGGAAGCGGTCGAGATCGTTCAGCACGCACATGTCGAACGGCGTCGTCGTGGTACCCTCTTCCTTGTAGCCGCGCACATGGAGATTGTCGTGGCCGCGGCGCCGATAGGTCAGCCGGTGGATCAGCCACGGATAGCCATGGAAGGCGAATATGATCGGCTTGTCCGTGGTGAACAGGGCGTCGAAGTCGGCGTCGTTCAGCCCATGGGGGTGCTCGCTCGGCGTCTGCAGCGTCATCAGGTTCACGACGTTGATGACGCGCACCTTCACCTCAGGCGCATGCTCGCGGATGAGCTCGACCGCCGCCAGCGTCTCCAGCGTCGGCACGTCTCCGCAGCAGGCCATGACGACGTCGGGCTCACTGCCGCGGTCGTTGCTGGCCCACTCCCAGATGCCGAGACCGGCCTGGCAGTGGCTGATCGCCTGATCCATGGTCAACCATTGCGGCGCCGGCTGCTTGCCGGCGACGACGACGTTGACGTAGTTGCGGCTGCGCAGGCAATGGTCGGTGACCGACAGCAGGCAGTTGGCATCGGGCGGCAGGTAGACTCGCACGACCTCGGCCTTCTTGTTCACGACATGGTCGATGAAACCGGGGTCCTGATGGCTGAAGCCGTTGTGGTCCTGGCGCCAGACATGGCTCGACAGCAGATAGTTCAGCGATGCGATCGGTCGTCGCCACTCGATGTGATTGCATACCTTCAGCCATTTGGCGTGCTGGTTGAACATCGAATCGACGATGTGAACGAACGCCTCGTAGCACGAGAAGAAGCCGTGCCGGCCCGTCAGGAGGTAGCCCTCCAGCCAGCCCTGGCATTGATGCTCGCTCAGCACCTCGATGACCCGGCCGTCGGGCGCGAGGTGATCGTCCCATGGCTTGATCTCGGCGGTCCAGGCGCGGTTGGTGACGTCGAGGACGTCCTGCCAGCGATTGGAGTTGTTCTCATCGGGACTGAAGAGCCTGAAATTGCGCTGGTCGCTGTTGAGTTTCATCACATCGCGCAGAAAGCCGCCCATGACCCGCGTTGCCTCGGCACTGACCGAACCCGGCTGTGGCACCTTGACGGCATAGTCGCGGAAATCGGGCAACCGAAGGTCGCGCAGCAAGGTGCCGCCGTTGGTATGGGGATTGGCGCTCATGCGACGAGCGCCCTTGGGAGAAAGATCAGCGATCTCGCGGCGCAGGCGGCCGTCATCGTCGAAGAGCTCTGCCGGCCGATAGCTTTGCATCCACTGCTCGAGAATGCGCACGTGCTCGGGATTGGTGTGCATCTCCCCCATGGGCACCTGATGGGCGCGCCAGTAGCCTTCGGCCCGCTTGCCGTCGATCTCCTTCGGACAGGTCCAACCCTTTGGTGTCCGCAGCACGATCATCGGCCAGCGCGGACGCACGCCAGAGCCATGCTGCCCCTTGGCCTTGATGTCGCGGATTTCGCTGATGACCGTGTCGAGAGTGGCGGCCATGAGCTGATGCATCTTTTCCGGGTCGTCTCCCTCCACGAAATGCGGCCTGTAGCCGTAGCCACGGAAGAGCTGCTCCAGCTCCTCGTGGCTGATGCGCGCCAGGATCGTCGGGCTGGCGATCTTGTAGCCGTTGAGATGCAGGATCGGCAGGACGGCGCCGTCCGTCGCCGCATTCAGGAACTTGTTCGAATGCCAGCTCGTCGCCATCGGCCCGGTCTCGGCCTCGCCGTCACCGACGACGCAGGCGACGATCAGATCGGGATTGTCGAAGGCGGCTCCATAGGCGTGCGACAACGCATAGCCCAGTTCGCCGCCCTCGTGGATCGAGCCCGGCGTCTCCGGCGCAACGTGGCTGGGTATGCCGCCGGGAAACGAGAACTGGGTGAACAGGCGCTTCATTCCCGCCTCGTCGGCGGAGACGTTGGGATAGACCTCGCTGTAAGTTCCTTCGAGATAGGCGTTCGCCACCATGGCCGGACCGCCGTGGCCCGGACCCGCGACGTAGATTATGTCGAGATCGTACTTCGTGATGATGCGGTTGAGGTGGACGTAGACGAAGTTCAGGCCGGGCGTCGTGCCCCAATGGCCGAGCAGCCGGGGCTTGATGTGGTCCTTGGACAGCGGCCGCTTCAGCAACGGGTTGTCGTAGAGGTAGATCTGACCGACCGACAGATAGTTGGCCGCGCGCCAGTAGGCGTCGATCAACGCTCGTTCCTTGTCCGACAAGGCGTCCACCATGCTTGCCTCCTGCGGTCCCGAGCGACATTAGGCGAAGCGGTCGGCAAGTCGAGAGATGGCCTGCGGATGTCACAGGCCGGTAACGCGTTCAGAATCTCGGCGTCGGATCCTGGTTCCAGTCGGGATCGCTCGACGGGCTGAGCGGCTTGTCACCGACCAGCAGGCCCTTGCCGGGGATGAAGTTCACTTCCAGGCGGATGCCGTCGGGATCCTCGAACACGATGTAGTAGTAGCCGGGCGCCCAATCACCGAGCATCGGGCCGCGGTCGATATGGGCCCCCATCTCGCGCAGCTTGGCGGCGACGCGATCGACATCCTCGCGCGTACGCGCGCGGATACAGAAATGATGCAGCCCGATGCGGTTGGCGACGAAGCGCTCGCCCTCGTGCTCGGGGGCACAGCGCTGGATGCCGACCGCGGTGCGGCCGCCGACGTGATAGAGAAAGTTGTTGCCGTCATAGACCTTGGTGAGGCCGAGAAACGGCAGCAGCTCGCTGTAGAAGGCGTGCGCCTTGTCCCACTGGCTGACCGTCAGGATGACGTGCGCCATGCCGTTGATCTCGATCGTGTCGTCCTCTGTCGCGTTCGCCATCCGAACCTCCGCCGCCCAACCTCGGCTGCTGCTCGAGAATAGCGTCCCGGCTCGCCGGATGTGCTAACAAAGGATTCATGCACCGATTAGCGGGAGGACGACGATGAGCACAACCACGGGACTGCAACTGCGCTCGCGCATCAGCAAGGGCGGTGAGCTCGAACTGTCGCTCGCCGAGGTCACCACACCGGAGCCCGGGCCTGACCAGGTCGTGATCAAGGTCGAGGCGACGCCGATCAATCCGTCGGATCTCGGCCTGCTGCTGGGACCGGCCGACATGAGCACCGCCAAGGCCTCGGGTAGCGGCGCGGGCATCAAGATCACGGCCAAGGTGCCCGAGCAGGCCCTGCCCTTCATCACGGCGCGCCTCGACCAGGCGATGCCGGTCGGCAACGAGGCTGCCGGCACGGTGATCAAGGCGGGCTCCTCCGAGGCGGCGCAAGCCCTGCTCGGCAAGACGGTGTCGGCGGTCGGGGGCGCGATGTACGCGCAGTACCGGCTGCTCAAGGCGACCGACTGCCAGCCCCTGCCCGCCGGCACCACAGCGGCCGAAGGCGCCTCGTGGTTCGTCAATCCGCTGACCGCGCTCGGGATGACCGAGACGATGAAGGCCGAAGGCCACAAGGCGCTGGTCCATACGGCGGCCGCATCCAACCTCGGCCAGATGCTGAACAAGATCTGCCTCGAGGACGGCATCGGCCTGGTAAACGTCGTGCGCAGCGCCGAGCAGGCGAAGATCCTGAAGGACATCGGCGCCAAGCACGTCGTGGATTCGACCTCGCCCAAGTTCATGGACGACCTCACCCAGGCGCTGGTCGAGACCGGCGCCACCATCGCATTCGACGCGATCGGCGGCGGCAGGCTTGCCAGCCAGATCCTGACCTGCATGGAGATCGCGCTGAACAAGACTGCAAAGGAATACAGCCGCTACGGCTCAACGACGCACAAGCAGGTCTACATCTACGGCAGCCTCAACACCGGCCCGGTCGAGCTGGTGCGCAACTACGGCATGGCGTGGGGCGTCGGCGGCTGGCTGCTGACGCCGTTCCTGCAGAAGATCGGGCGCCCGGGCCAGACCCGCCTGCGCGAGCGCGTGGTCAACAGCCTCAAGACGACCTTCGCCAGCCACTACACCAAGGTGGTGTCCCTGCCCGAGGCGCTCGAGCTCAAGAACATCGCCGCCTACGGCAAGCGCGCCACCGGCGAGAAGTATCTGATCAATCCGAACAAGTAGGATGTGGCTGCTTGGTGGCGACACCTTGGCGTGCTGCGCCGGCGCGACGTAGCCGCGCCGGGAACCCCGACCGTCCTCGACCGTTGTACCGCGCAACGAGTCACGAGGAGGCATTCATGTCGCGCGTTGTTTCTCTTGTCGTTCTTGCCGCACTGGCGACCGCCACGGCGGCCTGCGGTGAGAGGCCGGTCGATCGCGCGCTGACCGGCGGCGCCATCGGCGCCGGCGGCGGCGCCCTGGTTGGCGCGGCCGCGGGCAATCCGGTGGCCGGCGCCGTTGTCGGCGGCTTGGGCGGTGCCGCCATCGGCGCGGCCACCGCTCCGCGTCAGTACTAATACCAAGTCGCCATCCTCAGGCGATCGCCGCCGCATCGTGCATGTAAAGCCAGCCGATGTTGGCGATCGAGCGATCGCCTGAGGATGCCATCGCCTTGTCGCGCTCCTGCTGCTGAGCCCCATCGTGCAGATGGAAGCGCGTTCGGTTGGCGGCGCTGGCTTCCTGCAGGCGCGTCGCCCGCGGCTTGCGGATCTCCTCATAGCGTTTGAGGATGCCCGGCACGTCGCCGGGCGTCGCCTTGAGAAGCGCGGCGAGCGTGGCGCCATCCTCGATCGACTGCGCAGCACCCTGGGCCATGAAGGGCAGCATGGGATGGCAGGCGTCACCCAGCAGCGCGACAGGGCCGTCGCCCCAGCGTGGCAGTGGCAGGCGATCGTGCAGCGCCCAGACGAAGGTCTCGGGAAAGGCCGCGATCAGGCCGCGCACCGTCGGATGCCAGCCTTCGTAGCGCTTCAAGGCGTCGGCGACCTCGCCCCGCGTCGTCCAGGATTCCTGCGCCCAGCTTCCGTGCTCGGTGACGCAGACCACGTTCATGAAGCGGCCCGAGGCGACCCAGTAGTGCACGACATGGCCATCCGGCCCCAGCCAGTTGTGCGAGGCGACCTCGATGTCGAGATGGCGAACGCGGTCCGCCGGCACCAGGCCGCGCCAGGCGGTGCAGCCGGTGAAGCGCGGCTTCTCGGCGCCGAACAGCAGGTGACGCACCCGGCTGTGGATGCCGTCGGCGCCGACCACGAGATCGGCTTCGCTGGTCGCACCATTCTCGAAGCGCGCGAGCACGCGCCCGCCCTTCTGCTCGAGATCGACAAGCTTATGGCCGACATGCAGGCGCTCGGCCGGCACGGCGGCCCCTAACAGGTCAGCGAGATCGCCGCGGTGGAAATGATAGTACGGCGCGCCGAAGGCCTGCTCGACTTCCGCTCCGACGGGTGCGCGTTGCAGGGTGCGCCCGTCCTGCCAACGCCGCTGATGCACGGCCAGCGGACGCACGCCGACACGGTCCATCGCCGGTTTCAGGCCCAGCCTGATCAAGAGGCGTGAGGCATTGGGACTGATCTGGATGCCGGCGCCGATCTCGCCGATGCGCGGCGCCTGCTCGTAGACCTGGACGTCGAAGCCCGCCCTCAGGAGATGCAGCGCGGCCGACAAGCCACCAATGCCGCCCCCGACGACGACGACGCGCAAAGCAGATGACATGGATTACCCTATCGCATCGAGTGAACGTGCTCGGACCTCGGCCAGATGGGCGAGGCCGAGGAAGGCCGGCATCGGATGCACGATCACGGCGGTCGGGATGCGCGTGAGATAGCTCGACAGGCGGCCCTTGGCCTCGAACCGCTCGCGAAAGGCCGAGCTGCGCAAGAAGTCGATGAAGCGGGGCGCGATGCCGCCACCAATGAACACGCCACCGCGCGCCCCCAGCGTCAGGGCGACATTGCCGGCGACACTGCCGAGGAAGGCGCAGAACAGCTCCAGGGTCTCGCGGCTGACATTGCAATCGCCGGCGAGCGCGTGGGCCACGATCTCGCCGCTGTCGCGCTCCGGCACGGCCTTGCCGTCGACCCGGGCGATGGCGTGGTAGAGCTGGATCAGTCCCGAGCCTGACAGCACGCGCTCGACGGAGACATGATGGAACTGCTGGCGCAGGGCGAGGATGATCGCGTCCTCGCGCCGATTCTCGCTCGAGAGCGTGGCGTGGCCGCCTTCGGTGACGAGGACGGCCTCGGCGTCACCGGCGAAGATCATGGCCGCGAGGCCAAAGCCGGTGCCTGGTCCCAGCACGGCCATCGTATGGCGCTCAGCGCCGTGCTCGCCCGCCTGCGGAGCGCCCAGCATCGCGATGTCCTCGGACGGCAAGGCCGGCAGGCACCAGGCGAGGGCTTCGAAATCGTTCAGCACCTGCACGTCGGTCATCGCCAAGCCTCGGGCGATGCGCTGAGAGTCGACGATCCAGGCCGCATTGGTAAGGGCGACCCTGCCATGCTCGACCGGACCTGCCGCCGCGATCAGCGCCTGCTTCGGGGCATGGCCGGCGCCAGGTCCCGAAAGAAAGTCGCGCGCCGCCTCGATCGGCGAGGCGTAGTCGGCGACGGCATAGGTTTCCGACACCGTGACGTCGCCGCCTTCGAGGAGTGCGAAGCGGGCGTTGGTGGCGCCGATGTCGGCGATCAGGGCGGACGGTGATGAAGGCATGGGGGAAGCAACGCCTCACGAGCCGCGCGGCTGCATCAATCCAGGATCTGCCGCCAGACCGCGCGGCCGTCGGCACAGGCATTGCCGCGCCAGGCGACGTGCGTATCGGGCCGCACCAGCACCAGCTTGGCCTCGTAGATCGGCGCTACCGGATCGTCGATCATCACGATATCGAGCGGCGCCCGCGCGGCATCGATCAGGGGCGACGGATCGGCGTTGCCGAAGACGAGGAGTGTAAACCACGGGCCGAGCCGATCGTAGAGGGCGCTGCCGTCGCGCAGGAAGGTGCTGGGCAATCGGGCGCCGGGCGCCGTGGTCGGCTCATACCGCAGGGGATCGGGCTCGACGCCATCGTAGCGATAGCCGAACTCGATGCCCCAGCTCTCATTCTCGGCATTGCCCAGTGCGGCGATCTCGCGCGCGAGCCGCTCGGGATCGGCGATGCGCTCGTAGAGCTCGCCGATCTTGATGCGCACGCCGGTGTGGCGTTCCGAGGCGAGGCGATTGCGATAGCCGACCGGCCGGCGCTCCGCTTCGTAGGAGGCGAGCAGGCCCGCGCCGGCACCGCTCTTGAGGGTCGCGGCAAGCTTCCAGCCGAGATCGACGGCATCGCCGATGCCGGTGTTCATGCCGTAGCCGCCGGTCGGGATGTACTGATGGGCGGCGTCGCCCGCCAGGAAGACACGGCCGCTCTGGTAGCGCTCGGCCAGCAACAGGTGCGTGAACCAGGGGTTGGCGACCAGTATCTGGCGCTCGAACGGTCGCCCGACCCAGGCCTCGAGCACGGCCTCGGCGTCGAGGTTCGGCACGTCGACCCCGGGCGGCGGCCGTGTCTGCAAGGTCCAGGTGTCCTTGTCGTCCTGGGCGATCAGGGTGCCGCGCGCGGTCTGGTAGTGCCAGGCGATGCCGAAAGCCTGCAGGACATCGCGCGCGTCGGAGCGGAAATGGATCATGTAGCGATGCGCCACGGCGGCCTTGCCGTCGAGCCCGATACCGAGCTTCTCGCGCACGATGCTGGAGCCGCCGTCGCAGCCCGCGAGGAAGTCGCAGCGCACTTGTTCGGTGCTGCCGGTCTCGACGGTGCGCAACGTCGCCGTCACGCCCTCGGCATCCTGCTCAAAATCCTCGAAGGCCACGCCCCAGCGCGCGTCGACCAGCCGATCGTGGTCGATCGCGGCCTTGAGCACCGGCTCGATCATGACCTGGCTGACCCGCATCGCCGGCTCGTGCGGCTGGGTGCCGTCGTTCCTGGCTAAAATCTCGGCGCGTTTTTCCACGACACTGGGATAGCGGAAGCGGTGCAGCTCGCGCCCGCCCTTCTCCCTCGTGAGCGAGGTGATCCAGGAGACGTCGAAGTTGTTCTCCTCCGGTACGGCGACGGCGCGCAGCTTGCCGGCGAGACCGAGCCGCCGGAACAGTTCCATCGAGCGGCCGTTGGTGATGTCCATCTTGGGATGCCGCGTGGTCGAGGCGTTGCGCTCGACCATCAGGCAGCGGATGCCGAACGAGGCCAGCGTGCGGGCCAAGGTCATGCCGACCGGCCCGCCGCCTGCGATCAGGACGGGAATCTTGCCGGGCCGCGGGCCTCCAGGCCCGCTCATCGCCTTCCTCTTCCGGACAGCGCGTCGCGGGCCGCGGTAAACCTCGACCTACCCGCGCGCTCATGAGGCGCGCGAGGACGCGCGCGGTCCGGAAGAACATGAGCGGGCCTGGAGGCCCGCGGTCCGGCAAGAGTCATACGCGCTTCTGGGCCGCTTCCTTCTCGGCCATCTTGGCCTTGAGCTGCTCGGGCGTGAGGCGGACGATGTGCTCGTTCTGGTGGCTGTAGATGTCGTAGTTCTGGACATCGAGGTCCTCGAGCACGATCTCGCGCGCCAGCACCTTGCGCTTCCATTCGACATGCTCGGCCTCGGCGGCGTGGAACTCGGGCATGACCTCCTTGGCGAACAGCTCCAGCGAATCGCAGATATCCTGGTGGCTGGTCTTGCCGGCCTGGTTCAGCAGGATCACCTGATCGACGCGGCTCTGCTGAAACTGCCGCAGCTTCTTGCGGATGGTCTCCGGCGAGCCGATCAGGCCCGAGTCCAGCGCCTTGCGCTCCTCCGGCCCGCCCTTCCAGCTCTGATATTCCTGCCAGAGATCGGACGTGCCCGGCGCATCGACACCCTTCCGGCCGTAGTACGACAAGGCGAAGATGAAGAACGTCCATCCCGCCGCCTTGGCCTCGGCTTCCGCGTCCGTAGCCGCGCACATGAAGCCGGACACCATCGCGACGTTGGGATTGCTGGGATAGTCGGCGAGCTTGGCGGAGTTGTTGAGGAGGTTGTTGTAATATTTGTGCACCCAGGCCCTCGCCGCCTCGGGCGTGACGAAGGTGAAGCCGAGCGCGCCCATGCCCCACTCGCCCGCCTTGCCGATGGTCTGGATGTTGGAGCAGGCGACCCACAGCGGCGGATGCGGCTTCTGGTAGGGCTTGGGGATCACGTTGCGCGCCGGGAAATCATAGTACTGGCCGTGGAACTCCCAGCTCTCCTTGGTGAACATCGGGATGATGGCCTTGACCGCCTCCTCCCAGCGCTCACGCTTGTCGCGCACGCGGATGTTGAAGGGATGGAGCTCGGCCGGCCCCGCCGCCTCGCCCATGCCGAGATCGACCCGGCCGCCCGACAGCAGGTCAAGGGTGGCGATGCGCTCGGCGACGCGATGCGGCTGGTTGGTCGTGAGCTGCACCACGCCATGGCCGAGGCGGATGCGCCTGGTGCGCTGGCTGGCGGCGCCGAGGAAGACCTCCGGCGCCGAGGAGTGCGAGTACTCCTCGAGGAAGTGATGCTCGACCTCCCAGGCGTAGTCGTAGCCCAATTTGTCCGCGAGCTCGATCTGGGTGAGCGAATCCTGCAGCAGCTGGTACTCGCTCTTGGGTCCCCAAGGCCGCGGCAGCTGGTGCTCGTAGAAGATGCCGAATTTCATGGTCACTTGCCCTTGCAGAAAGCCGTGATGCGATCGATCAGCGTCGGGATCATGCCGGGCGGGAAGTCGTGGCCCCAGCCCGGATAGGTCTGGATCTCCGCACCCGGCACCAGCCGCGCGACATCGCGGCCACATTCGACCGGCAGCAGCGGATCGTCCTCCCCGTGCAGCACCAGCGTCGGCGCCTTGATCGTCTTCAGGAGCTCGACCCTGTCGCCCGAAGCGATGATCGAGAGATACTGGCGCGCACCGCCCTCGGGGTACCAGCGGCGGTCGACATTCTTCTCCACGAAGGCCCGCATCTCATCGGCGGGCGTGGGATATTTCGGGCTGCCGATGACGGTGCGCAGCTTGATGCCGTAGGCCACGCGCTGCTCGCGTGACGGTCCTTCGGGCTGGGCCGTCAACATCGCCAATGCCTCGGGCTTGCCGACGGGGAGCCCGGGCCGGCCGCTGCTGGAATAGATCGACAGCAGGGACCGCGTGCGCTGCGGCCAGAGCCCGGCGACGGTCTGGGCGATCATGCCGCCCATGGAAGCGCCGACGATGTGCGCCTTGTCGATGCCGAGCGCATCCAGCAGGCCGACGGCATCGCCTGCCATGTCCTTCACGTAATAGGGCGTGTCGACCTTCTTGCCGCTCATCACCTTGGCGATGGCGTCGGGAATGTTGGCCTGGCCCCACGATCCGAAGTCGGTCGAGAGGCCGGTATCGCGATTGTCGAAGCGGATGACGAAGAAACCCTTGGCGGAGAGTCCCCGGAAGAACGCATCGGGCCAGATGGTGAGCTGTGCGCCGAGACCCATGACCAGCAGCAGCGCGGGATCGGTCCTGTTGCCGGCGGTCTCGTACTCGATCTCGATTCCGTTTGCCTTCACTCGTGCCACGTTACGCCGACCTCCTCGATGTCTTGAGCTGCTCTGCAAACCAGGCGACCGACGTTACCGCCGCCAGTAGCGCCGCCTCCTTCGAGCCATAGGCGGCGGCCGAAAAGTATGCAACCGGCGTCCAGGCGCCCGCATCCTCGACGGGCGCGGCATGCCTCAGTATCGGCCGCGCCTCGCCGCCCACCAATAGGCGAGCGGCTTGCGCCACGGCCCGATACCGCCGAGCGAGAGGGCGGGCAGCAGGATGGGCAGCGCCGCGGGATCGACCTCGCGGCGCAAGCCCCGCGCCTCGGCGAGCAGCGCCTCGCGCTCCGGTCCCTCGCCCATCAGCCAAGCCGACGCGACCGCGCGCGCCGCGCGCCGGCTGGCATCGCTGTCGACGCCCAGCACGGCAAGCTCGAGATCGGCCAGCGCATGGCCCGCACGCAGCACATCGAGTGCCCCGTCGATCTCCTCCTCGCGCGCATCGATCAGGGCGACGAACCGCCCGGGCGCCAAATCATGCCGTCGGATCGTTTCGCTGAGCGATTCGACGATCGGCTGTGCGCGCGGCTTGCCGTTGCCGGCCGCTTCGCCCATCGCCTCGCGCCACCATTCGAGGCGAATGCGGGCCAGCATCGGCTCCCGTGTCACGGCGCGGGTGCGCGCAAGCTCGTGGTTGAAGGCGAGAACGGCAAGCAGATCGGAGCGCGCGGGCTCGGAGGCGAACAGCGCACCGAGGAAGCGGTCGCGGTCGGCGTTGCGCACCAGGTCGAGCACGTAGGCATGCGATGCTGCAGGCGCGAGGTAGGACGAAGTCATCTGAGGAAAAGGTGCGCGGGCGGCCGTTGAATGCACGGCCCGAGCAGATTAGAATGCGTCCAATCGGGATTCTCCAGTCCCGCCAACAAGATAAAGGAGACACCTGACATGGGTGCCATCTTCACATCGCCCGGTCGTACCGTCACTGCCGGCGTCGTGCTGATCATTGCCATCGTCATCATCGTGGGCTTGGCCACCGGACACATGGTCAAGGTAGATCACTCTTACTCGACCTTCATCATGCGCTGGCTGCACGTGATCAGCGGCGTGCTGTGGATCGGATTGCTGTGGTACCTCAACTTCGTGCAGGTGCCGACCATGCCGACCATCCAGCCGGTCGAGAGCCGCACCGCCATCACCAAGTTCATCGCGCCGAACGTGCTCTTCTATTTCCGCTATGCCGCGCTCGCGACGGTGATCACGGGCCTGCTGCTGGCCTGGATGCAGGGCTACATCCTGCTGGCGCTGACCCTGCGTCCCGGCTTCGTCATGATCGGCATCGGCATGTGGATGGCGCTGATCATGGCGTTCAACGTCTGGTTCATCATCTGGCCGAACCAGCAGAAGATCCTGGGTCTCGTCGAGGCGACGGCGGAGCAGAAGGCGGCAGCCGCCAAGCCCGCGCTCTACGCCAGCCGCTTCAACACCATGTTCTCGATCGGCATGCTCTACTGCATGGTGGCGCAGCAGAACGCGCCGGTCTGATCGGCTTCAAACGGATGTTGCGAACGGGGCCTTCGGGCCCCGTTTTCATGTCCTGCAGGCATATCTGGTGGGTAGGGCCGGCTCTTACCCAAGATATTGCTAATTTCCGGCAATAATATTACAATGGAGTTGTGGGCATTTGCCCGGCCACGAGCAGGCCCCGCGCGTCCCCCTCGCGTAGTCGCGCACGCTTCCGCGTTTCAATCGTCGACGATTGAGTGAAGCGGGACTCCCCTCCAATCCCGCTCCAACCGGAGGAACAGCCAGTGATGGAGATGTTCGACAAGGCCAAAGCCTGGATCCTCAAGATCACGGAATTGGGCCTTCTGCTGGTGGCTCTGGCCATCGTGCTGCAAATGCTGTTCGGCACCGCCGTGCCCTTCCTGGGCGGCGATGTCGTCGGCAACCTGCTCAAGCTCCTGTCGGCGCTGGGCAGCAACGGCGTCGTGGGATTGGTGGCGATCGCCATCATTCTCTACCTGTTCAATCGCAAGTAACCCCACCCAACGCGTACCCCCTCGAAAAGAAGAAACGACAAAGGAGATGGATATGGAATGGTTCGATCGCGGCAAGATGGTGATCCTGCGTCTGACGGATCTCGGCATTGCCCTGCTGGCGCTGGGCATCATCCTGCAGCTGTTGTTCGGCAATGCCATGCCGTTCCTCGGCAACGACATCGCCGGCAACATCATGACCTTCATCAAGGGTCTTGGCGGACAAGGCCTGGTCGGCCTCGTCGCCGTCGCGGTGGTGCTCTACATCCTGAACCGCAAGTAACAAGACGCGGTCCTGCCTGGAGGAAGCCCCGCCGTTCGCGGCGGGGCTTTCTTCTTTTGGCTACAACGGAATGAGCGCCGCGGCGACGCGCCGGCTCTCGGCGAGCAGCACGTTATAGATGCGGCACGCGGAGCCGGTGTCGACGACCTCCAGCGCCAGGCCGGCCGACTTCAGCGATGCGCGCAACGGCGGCGCCAGGAACACCGCGCGTGGGCCGCAGCCCACCACCAGCAGCTCGGTCGGCGTCGGTGCACTCGCCAGCGCCGCCAGATTGTCGAGAGCGAGCTCCTCGGCGCGCGTCACAGTCCAGGCGACGGTCTCCGTCGGCATCACCAGCACGGGCGATTCCCATCGGCGCTCGCCGATCAGGAAATGACCCGGGCCGTAGCTGCGGATGAGCTGGACCTGAGCCGGATCCGGCGTCGGCAGGGTTTTGTCCGTCGGCCCACCCGACCCCGTCCCCCCCGATTTGGGCGGGATCACGCCTTGGCCTTGGCGGCCTTCTCCTCGTCGGCGCGCAGCTGCTCGGGCCTGAGCTTGAGATAGACCAGGCACGCCGAGGCGATCCAGATCGAGGAGTAGGTGCCGACGATGACGCCCCACAGCATGGCGATCGAGAAGCTGTAAAGCACGGGCCCGCCGAACAGCACCAACGCCAGCACCGCCACGAACACCGTGCCCGCGGTCATCAGCGTGCGCGCCAGCGTCTCGTTGATCGAGAAGTTCAGGAGCTCGACCAGGCCCATCTTCTTGTAGCGCCGCATGTTCTCGCGCACGCGGTCGAAGATCACGACCGTGTCGTTGATCGAGTAGCCGGCGATGGTGAGCAGCGCCGCCAGCGCGGTCAGGCTGAAGTCGAGCTGCAGCAGCACGAACAGGCCCACCGTGCACAGCACGTCGTGCAGCAGCGCGATCAGGGCGCCGACGCCGAACTGCCATTCGAAGCGGAACCAGACATAGATCGCGATGGAGGCAAGCGTGGCCAGCACCGCGAGGATGCCGTTGCGCATCAGCTCTTCGCCGATCTTGGGGCCGACCGATTCGGTGCCGCGCAGCTCGTAGTTGCTGCCGATCGTGTCCTCGACCAGCTTGATGGCCACCTGCTGGCACCATTCGGCACGCTGCTCGTGGGTCATCTCGATCTTGGCGGTGTTGACCGTGCCGCGCGGCAGCTGGCGCTCCTGGATGGTGAGTCCGACCCGGCTCACCGCGTCACGCCAGTTGGCGCCATCCATCGCCTGCGGCGAGGCGAACTCCACGTCGCCGGTATTGGCCGGTCCCGGCTTGACGCTCCAGCCGTCGCCGGCGCGCTTCTTCATGACGCGGTCGGCGTTGGCCACGCACTGGTTGTTGCCTTCCTGGCGCTGGACGCGGATCAGCGCCGTGCTGGGGTCACCGAACTCCTGCAGCGAGACCTCGCCGACACCGAGATGGCCGAGCGTGGAGCGCAGATCGTCGAGATGGACCGTGCCCTGCTTGGCGCGCACCTGGATGGCGATGCCGCCCTCGAAGTCGATGCCGAAGTTCAGCCCGAACACGAAGACGCCGACCAGCGAGGCGACGTTGATCACCGTCGACAGGACCAGCGCGATCTTGCGCTTGCCCAGGAAATCGAAGTTGGGGCGGGCGCGGATGAGGTGGTGCGGTCTCCACAGCATGGTGGCGCCTCAGATCGGCAATGCGGTCGGCCGCCGCCAGCGCACCCAGAGCGACAGCAGCATGCGGGTGAAGATGGTGGCGGTGAACAGATGGGTGAGCAGGCCGAGGGTCAGCGACGTGGCGAACCCGCGTATCGGGCCCGAGCCGAACCCGAACAGCAGGACGCCCGCGATCAGCGCCGTCAGGTTGGAATCGATGACGGCGGTGAGCGCGCGCTCGTAGCCGGTGGCGAGCGCGCTGAACGGCGAGCGACCGTTGGCGCTCTCCTCGCGCACGCGCTCGTAGATAAGCACGTTGGAATCGACCGACATGCCGACGGTCAGCACCAGACCAGCGATGCCGGGCAAGGTGAGCGAGGCGCCGAGGATCGACATGCCGGCGAACACCAGCAGCATGTTGACCATCATGGCGAGGCTGGCGAAACCGCCGAACACCGGACCGTAGACGATCAGCATCAGCAGGATGACCAATACGGTACCGACCAGAGCGGCAACCGTGCCGTCATGAATGGCGTCGGCGCCGAGATCGGCGCCAACGGTGCGCTCCTCGATGATGGTGAGCGTGGCGGGCAGCGCACCGGAGCGCAGCAGCAGGGCCTGC
>Ga0065178_100234_pt1 | contig 63975 bp, 62 predicted proteins | sample FECB22metaG_FD_59210 | JGI IMG/M metagenome (GOLD analysis project Ga0065178, IMG submission 59210) | Cyanobacterial communities from the Joint Genome Institute, California, USA - FECB-22 (version 2) (version 2) | ecosystem: Environmental > Aquatic > Thermal springs > Hot (42-90C) > Microbial...
CCAGCCCCGCCGCGGCCGTCAGCGTCAGCCAAAGGGAGAGTCCCCCAGCCCAAGTCGTTGTCCCAAATCCCAAATCGTCGTCCCAAGTCCCGCGCTGCAGTGTACGGTCAACTTGTCGTCAGAAAAACGGCGGCCAATTGGTGCACTGTGGTAACTTGGCAACTGGCAACACAGCTAATCCGCGTTGCGACTGCGGATATATTTTGACGGCGCGGACCCCACAGAAATAGTGCTTTCTTTACAATATGTTAGTGAGGGACATGATAGCGAAGGCACGAGTATCTGCATGAATTGTTGAGAAGTGTGAAATCTTCCGGCTTCAGCCATGCGATTTCAGAATGTCTGCCATCGAAACTTTCTCATCATGAGCAAGCAGCGCCGCCGTCCCGGTTCTAGTCGAGATCGATGGTGCCGCGCAGCATCGGCACGCAGGACCCGCCGATATAGGTGTCGATGACGCGTCCCGCCTTCTTCTCTGCTGTGCCTTCGAGGATGCTCGGCCGGCCCATGTCGAAGCCCTGGCCGATGATCTTGGACAAGGTCAGGTCCTTCTCGGGCCGATAGTGAGCGAGCAGCCCGATCAGCACCAAGTTGGCGCTGCCGGTCGCGGGATCCTCGGGCACGCCGTAGAGCGGTGCGAACATGCGCGACTGGATCTCGACGCCGTGCTCCCTGGCGTGAGTGTAGAGGTGGACACCGACGGCGCGCGCCATGGGCAGGTGCCTGGCCAGTGCATCCGTGCGCACGGTCGCCTTGGCGAGAGCCGCCCGCGACGTCACTTCGGCGAACACGAAGTTGTTGCCGCACGAGGCGATGACGGGCTGGTGCGTGCCGGTCGCGATCTCTCCCGCCCCGATGCCGCAGATCTCCGCCACCGTCTGCGGCGCGATCTCGTCGCTCAGCGCCAGCTTCTGCGGCGCGGCCAGGCGAGCGGCGACCACGGTCCCCTGCTCGCGGGTGAGGTCGAGCGGCACCAGGCCGGCCTTCTCCTCGAACACCAGCTTGTCGCCGGCAATCATGCGGCCATGGCATTCGCCGCGGCGCGCCAGCACGAAGGCGGTGCCGACATTGGGATGGCCGGCGAACGGCACCTCGGCCTTGGGCGTGAAGATACGGACATGGGCCGTGTGCGCGGCGTCCTGCGGCGGCAGCACGAACGTCGTCTCGGAGAGATTGAACTCGGCCGCGATGGACTGCATCTGCTCGGTCGTAAGGCCTGTCGCGTCGGGAATGACCGCCAATGGATTGCCGCCGAACCTGGTGTTGGTGAACACGTCGACGGTGGTGAATTCGATCTTCATGGCGCGGACCCTAGCGGCTAGCCGCGGCCGCCAAGAGCGAGATTAATTCGTGGGCAACAGGAAATAGCTTGGCCTACTAGCCACGCGGTCCCTGCGGGCCTTGGTCGAGACGACGGAGAAACGCTAAGGTCGCCGCCATGACCCAGATCTCCTACGACCATGGCGTCTCGACCAAGAAGCTGATCGGCGAGACCATCGGCAACTTCTTCGACCGCACCGTCGAGGCCCATCGCGACCGCGAGGCGCTGGTCGTGCGCCATCAGAACGTGCGCTGGAGCTGGGGCGAACTGGGCCGGCGCGTCGACGACCTGGCCGCAGGGCTGCTGTCGCTCGGCCTCGAGCGCGGCGATCGCGTCGGCATCTGGTCACCCAACCGCTATGAATGGACGTTGGTGCAGTTCGCCACCGCCAAGGCAGGGCTGGTGCTGGTCAACGTCAATCCAGCCTACCGACGCGCCGAGCTCGAGTACGCCATGAACAAGGTCGAGTGCAAGGCGCTGGTGCTGGCGCCGGCGCTTAAAACGTCGAATTATCTCGAGATCACGGCGGACCTCGTCAAAGCGGGCAAGCTGCCACATCTCAAGCACATCGTGCGGTTGGGCGCGGAGAAGACGCCGGGCATGCTGAACTTCGACGACATCGCCAGTGCGGGCGGTAATGCCGAAAGGATGAAGATCGCCGACCTCGCCGGGAAGCTGCAGTTCGACGACGCCATCAACATCCAGTTCACCTCGGGCACGACGGGCCATCCGAAAGGCGCCACGCTCAGCCACCACAACATCCTGAACAACGGCTACTTCGTCGGCGAGGGGCTGAAGCTCACGCCCGACGATCGGCTCTGCATCCCCGTGCCGCTCTATCACTGCTTCGGCATGGTGATGGGCAATCTCGGCTGCCTGACGCACGGCTCGACCATGGTCTATCCGGCCGAGGTGTTCGATCCCCTGGCGACCCTGCAGGCGGTCGCCGAGGAGCGCTGCACGGCGCTCTACGGTGTGCCCACCATGTTCATCGCCCAGCTCGATCATCCCGAGTTCGCCAGGTTCGACACCAAGAGCCTGCGCACCGGCATCATGGCGGGCTCGCCGTGCCCGATCGAGGTGATGAAGAAGGTGCAGAGCCAGATGCACATGCACGAGGTCACCATCGCCTACGGCATGACCGAGACCTCGCCCGTCTCCACCCAATGCGCCACCGACGATCCGGTCGAGCGCCGCGTCTCGACCGTGGGCCAGGTGCTGCCGCACATCGAGATCAAGATCGTCGATGGCGAGGGCAAGGCCGTGCGGCGCGGCGAGACTGGCGAGTTCTGCACGCGCGGCTACTCGGTGATGAAGGGCTACTGGAACGACGCCGAGAAGACCGCCGAGGCGATCGACGATGCCGGCTGGATGCATACCGGCGACCTCGCGACCATGGACGAGCAAGGCTACGTCAACATCGTCGGCCGCCTGAAGGACATGGTGATCAGGGGCGGCGAGAACGTCTATCCGCGCGAGATCGAGGAGTTCCTGTACCGGCACCCGAAGATCCAGGACGTCCAGGTGATCGGCGTGCCCGACCCGCGCTACGGCGAGGAGATCTGCGCCTGGATCAAGCTGCACCAGGGCAGCAGCGCGACCGCCGAGGAGATCCGCGAGTTCTGCAAGGGCGAGATCGCCCATTACAAGATCCCGCGCTACATCGAGTTCGTTGGCGAATTTCCGATGACCATCACCGGCAAGATCCAGAAGTTCGTCATGCGCGAGCAGACGATCAAGAAGCTGGGGCTGACGGCTGAGAAGACGGCTTAGTCTTTGCCGGGAGCGCGCCACTCCAGTGGCGCTCATGTCATGCTCATAAGGACCGCGGGCGTCCCGCCCGCCTCATGATCATGAGCGGGCGGGACTCCCGCGGTCCGGAGACCATGAGCGCCACTGGAGTGGCGCGCGAGTGGCGCGCTCCCAGCAATGAGCGGGACAGTTGAAAAGCATCGTTCGATCAGGCCCAATCCGGTGGTTCGTGGAACGGATAACAAACGAGAGATGCGACCATGCGAAAGAACAAGATCAAAGAGATGTGGCGGGACGGGAAATGCGTGACGCTGGGCTGGATTTCCGTGTCCCACGGCTTCAGCGCCGAGGTGATGGCGCGCCAGGGCTTCGACGCCCTGTGCGTCGACCTGCAACACGGCACGGCTGAAATGAAGGACGTCGCGCCTTTGCTGCAGGCGATCTCGCAGACCGACACGGTCCCGGTCGTGCGCGTCGCCTGGAACGAGCCGGCGGCGATCATGAAGGCGCTCGACCTCGGCGCCTACGCCGTCATCGTGCCGCTGGTGAACAATGCCAAGGAGGCCGCGATGGCGGTCGCCGCCTGCCGCTATCCGCCGGTCGGCATGCGCTCCAACGGACCGGTGCGCGCCGTGCACTATGGCGGCAGTGACTATGTGGCCAATGCCAACAACGAGATCGTCGTCATGGCGATGATCGAGACCAAGGAAGGCATCGCCAACCTCGAGGCGATCTGCGCCACGCCCGGGCTCGACGCCGTCTATATCGGGCCGGCCGATCTGTCGTTTGCCCTGGGCCTGCCGCCGCGCGGCGACAATCCCGATCCGCTGCACATGGCGACCTGCAACAAGATCCTGGCGGCGGCGCACAAGGCCGGCATCAAGTGCGTCATGCACTGCGCCAGTGCGGCGTTCGCGGCCGGCGCGGTGAAGCGCGGCTTCGACATGGTGATGCTGACGTCGGACCTCGCCTGCATGATCGCCGGCGCGCGCCTGCAGCTCGACGAGCTCAAGGCCAAGACGGCCTGAGGCAAAGTGCGATCCCGCCGGCGCTGGAGCGCCGGCGGGAGGCGGGAAGCGTTGTCGGCGATCAGCGGGCCTTGGCGGCCTCGACGTTGGGCACGGGGATGTGCTGCCGCTCGAGCGCCTTGGTCAGCGCGGCGACGCCCACCTTGTAGTTGCCCTTCTGGCATTCGCTGAAAGCGGCGGCGACCTCGACGTTCGGCGCCGACGTCGAACCACGGCCGTTGGCTTCGTACTTGTTGTAGGCCCCGTAGAGCTCCTGGCAGCGGGCCATGTCGCCATCGGATTGCGCATGGCCGACGCCAGCGAAGCCGATGGTGAGAGCCGCGACCGAAAGAGCCGCGGCAGTGCGAGCGACAGTCACGAAAGACATCTGATTCTCTCCACTCGTTTGAAGTGAGGGAGATCTAATTATCTTTTGCCATTTGATAATTGTTGTTCTAGTCGATAGACCTTTCGCGTTAGGTTAATAATGGATCTTGCATGGACCGCTTCGAGAGCATGCGCATCTTCGCGAAGGTCGTTGAGACCAGCAGCTTCACGACCGCCTCGGCGGGCCTCGGCCTCTCGACCAGCATGGTGAGCCAACACGTCAAGCTGCTCGAGGAGCGGCTGGGCGCGCGATTGCTCAACCGCACGACGCGCCGCATGAGCCTGACCGAGGTGGGTCGCGGCTACTACGACCGCTGCAAGCGGCTCCTGTCCGACCTCGAGGAAGCCGAAGCCGCCGTCGGCCAGATGCAGGTGGCGCCGCGGGGCGAATTGCGCGTCAACGCGACGCCGGTGTTCGGCGTTCTCCATCTGGCGCCGGCCGTCGCCGATTTTACCGCGCGCTTTCCCTCGATCTCGGTCGAGGTGATGCTGAGCGATCGCATCGTCGACCTGGTCGACGAGAGTTTCGACGTCGCGGTGCGCGTCGAGCCGCTTCCCGATTCCAGCCTGGTGGCGCGCCAGATAGCGTCATGCCGCATGGTCATTTGCGGCGCGCCCTCCTATTTCAAGAAGCACGGGGTGCCGCGAACTCCTGCCGATCTCGTCGACCACAATTGCCTGACTTTCACTGGTGCGTCCGCCGTACGGGCCTGGCACCTCATGTCGTCAACAGGCGAGGCAGTCGATCTGCCCCTCAAGGGGAACCTGAAGTCCAATAACGCAGCCGTGCTGCTGTGGGCGGCGATGGAGGGGCAGGGGCTTGTGGCCATGCCCGACTACATGGTTGGCGAGGCGCTGCAATCGGGGGGGCTGCGGACCGTGCTGCAGGATTATGCGCCTCCGCCGTTGGCGATCCGCGCCGTGTACCCCCATGGTCGGCATCTGTCGGCAAAGGTTCGAAACTTCGTCGATTTCCTGGCTGCACGCTTTGGACGAGAACCGCCGTGGGAAGGTCGCCGAAGACAAGCGCGACCCGCCGTGGTTCCCAAGGCGACCGGGAATCGTCGCTGTCGAGGCGCAAACCGCGCCTGAGCGCGAGACTTACGACTCGCGCAACTCCAAGCGACGCTCTATGCGGACCAGCCGCTCACTCACTCCATCGCTTGAGAGCTGCTGTTGAGCGTCTGCTGCTGCCAGATTGCCGAGATGCTGAATGATCGAGGCCTGACCGCTCTCCAGGTTCGTCAAACGTCGCTTGATCTCCGTGAGGGAGCCTTGGACGTCGGAAATATCTCCGCGAATGGCGCGAAGCTGCGTCAGCACGAGATTTTCTGGACTATCGACCATCCACCTCTTGTATCACGGGCAAGGCCGCGTCGTAAGCAACCGGAACGTGCATTCGAAGCCCGCGGCACTATCGGTCAATCCGCCGCCGCGCGCTGCTCCATCGCCGCGGTCGCCGGCCGGTTGGCCTTGAGGAACGTCCGGATGTGGCGCACCGCCAGCGGGATCTTCTCCGGCGTGTCCTTCCAGGGGTACATGCTGACCTGCGAATTGGGCGCCAGCATCGCCACCTCCATCGCCACGGCGTAGGGATGCGGCGGGATGTCGTCAGGCAGCACCAGGATCGGGATCTGGCAGTTGCGCACGAAGTCGCGGCTCACGGTGAACACGAAGTCGGGATTGGCGCGGTACATCTTGGCGAGGAACTGGCTCACCTGGTCCAGGGTGACGTCGGGCCGCCGCGCGGCGAAGGCCGGGCCCCAGTTGTTCATGTTGTTCTGATAGAACTGGTCAGGCAGCTCCGGGCGATGGCCGCTGGGCTGGGTCAGCACGGCGGCGACCACGCGATGGGGCGCGCGCTTGATCAGGTTCCAGATCAAGGGCTGGCCGATGCAGTAGCCCAGCACCATGAACTTATCGATGCCGAGATGGTCCATCAGGCCGATATGGTCGTCGGTGAAGGAGTCCCACGGCCGGTCGATCTCGAGCGGGCCCGACGACTGGCCGGCATTGGCATTGCGCAGGTCGGCGCCGATGCAGCGGAAGCCGTCCTTGGCGAACTCCTTCATGGCGTTGAAGGGATGGCTGGTATCGAGACCGGCAATGGTCGAGTTGAGCCCGCCGCCCGGGATCACCATCAGCGGATAGCCTGAGCCCATCTCTTCGTAATGGATGCGGACTTTGCCTCTTTCATAGATCGGCATGGCGCTTCCTCCGTATGGGATGACGCGCGAGTTTGGCCTTCGCGTCCGCCCCACTCAATGGGATTCCGGCCGCCCCGGACGGCGGACATCACATCCGGCTGGTCCAGTCGTCGTCCTGAACGGGATTGCGGCGTTGGCGGTCTCGCACCTGCTGCACCGCTGCCCGCACATCGTCCTGCCACTTGCGGAAGCCCGCCAGCGTCCGAGCCTTGAGGACGCGGTCGCCCTCGAGATAGGGCGCGGGATCGGAGAACTTTCCGTTGATGATCGTCGAGAAGTGCAGGTGCGCACCGGTCGATCGCCCGGTCATGCCGACATAGCCGATTACATCGCCCTTGCCGACATGGCTGCCGACGGCGAGGTCGGCGGCGAAGCGCGACATGTGGGCGTAGAGCGTCGTGAATTGCGCGGCGTGGCGGATCTTCACCGTGAGGCCATATTCGAAGTGAGTGCCGCGATGCTCGACGATGCCGTCGGCGGCCGCGAGGATCGGTTGCCCGACGCGCGCCTCGTAGTCGATGCCGTCGTGGAAGCCGCCGCCCGACGGGCGTCCGTAGTAGCGGCGCGGGCCGAACGGCGACGACAGGCGCGAGCCAGGCCTCGGCAGCGCGAGCGCTGCCCCGAGCCGTCGGCCATCCTCGTCGAACCAACCCGCCGGCTCGTCATCCGGTGCAAATCGCCAGAAGGTCTGCGCTGCAGCGCCCTCTGCGCCGATCGAAACATAGAGAGGACAGGGAGCACCATCCGGCGTCGCCCCCTGGGCCACGCGAACGACGTCGGAAGCGGCAGGGATAGCCTCGAAAAGCGAGAGTATCTCCTGGGTGCCGGCGCGGCCTGCGCGCATGCTCTGCAGGCCGACTTCGGAGATCGGCGGCGCGCCGAACACGCCCGCGGCCAGAATGGCGTCGGTCGACGATTGATCCGTACCGCGCGAGAAGCCGCAGACCTGGCCGGCCACGGCGGGAACATCCTTGGGCTCGCCGCGATAATCGAAGCGGCTGCGGGAGTCCTGCTCCGGCAGCACGCTGTCGACAGTGCGATCGAGGCGGCTGAAGTCCGGCGTCCGGACGTGCGCCAGTGCAGCGAGGGACGAAAAGCCAACCAGACAAGAGAAAGCGAGGGCGAACGGCAGTGTCGACGCGCGGCGGAATCCGCCGACAGCACGTGCAACCGTCGTCATGCCTTGCTCCCCTCTTGCGATGTGCGACCCTCGTCCCGAACCTAGCGGCGAGGGACGCGAGCTCCAAACGGATTCTCGGTGCCGTTTCAGACCAACTGATCCGGAGTTACGTCCGTGTGCCAACGAGTCGCTGCACGACGTCGAGCTGAATCTGCGCCGCCTCGACCATCTCGCTGATCGGCACCGATTCGTTGGCGGCATGGCCTTGCGCACCCGAGCCGGGACCGAAGTTGATGATCTCGATGCCGTCGTCGGCGTAGTAGCGGCCGTCGCTGACGCCGGTGGCGTTGAGGAATTTGACCTTGCGACCGGTCTGCTGCTTCACGACGGTTTCGAACGCGGCGACGGCGGCGCCGTTCTCCGGGGCGAAAAAGCCGTTGGTGCCGGTCAGGAACTCGACTGCGTACATGCTCTTCGGCTCGCCTGCCTTGTCGAGGACGGCTTTCAGCTCCTTGAAGGCGTCCTTGACCTTCTCGTTGGGCAGCAGGCGGCGGTCGATCTCGACCGTGCAGGCCGAGGGCACGACGTTGGTGTTGTGGCCGCCGTGGAACATGCCGACATTCACCGTCGACTTCATGGCGCCCTTGACGCGCTTGGGCAGGACCTTGTCGTAGTGCGCCTGCAACGCGCCGACTAGGCGCATCATGCGCAGGATGGCGTTGTCGCCACCGGCCGGATTGCCGGCGTGCGCGGCGCGGCCCTTGGTCGTGATCCTGGCCCACATCACGCCGCGCTCGGCCACGATCAAATTGTTCTCGGTCTGCGCGCCCAGGATCAGCGCATCGGGCCGCACGCGGCCGGTCCGGCGCAGGAATTCCATGCCGTCGGGGCCGAGATTCTCCTCGTCGGCGACGAAGGTGAAGATGAGCTCGCCTTTCTGCGGGCCGCCGCGACGGGCGATCTCCTCGGCGAGCCAGATCTGCACCGCCATGCTGCCCTTGCAGTTGCCGGCGCCCAAACCATAGACCAGCCCGCCCTTGACCAGCGCCTTGTAGGGATCGCTCTTCCAGTTGGTGCGCTCGCCCACGCCTACCGTGTCGACATGGGCGTTGAAGGCGATCACCGGGCCTTTGCCCGTGCCCTTCAGGCGGGCGACGACATTGTCGACGCCCTTGGTCTTGGTCGCGACCTCGACCTTGTAGCCCGCCTTCTTCAGGCGCCTGGCGGCATAGGCGCAAATCTCGACCGAGGTGCCGGGCGGGTAGGGACTCGGCAGGGCGATCAGGTCGGAGAGGATGCTGACGAGATCAGACTCAAGTTTCTTCGACACGATTGTTCCTTCGACTAGCGGTTCGCCAATTCTTCCAACACCTCGACCAGCACGCGCGCCCCGGCGGCGAGGTCGGCGGGCGTGGCATTCTCGGCCTCGTTGTGGCTGACGCCGCGCTCGCAGGGCACGAAGATCATACCGGCCGGGCAGAGCTTGGCGATGTGCATGGCGTCATGGCCCGCGCCCGATGGCATGTCCATGTTGGTGAGCTTCAACGCGGCGGCTTTCTCGCGCACGAGATCGATCACCTTGGGATCGAAGTCGGTGGGCGCCACGTTGGTCACGCGCTCGATCGCGGCGCTGCAGGGCGCGGCGCGTGCGGCCACGATGTCCTTCAGCTTCTTCTCGTGCGCCTCGAGCACGGCGCTCATGGGATGGCGCATGTCGACGGTGAAGCTTGCCCTGCCCGGCACGGTGTTGGGCGAGCCGGGGTGCACCTCGACGCGGCCGATGGTGAAGCGCAGGGTGTCGTCGACGTCGGTCGTCGCCTCGTACATGGCGGCGGCAATGCGCGTCGCGGCGGCGAAGGCATCCTTGCGGGCGGCGCGCGGCGTCGTGCCGGCATGCGCTTCCTCGCCCTCGGTCGTGACGATGTAGCGCCGACTGCCCTGTATGCCGGTGACCACGCCGATGGTCTTGTGCTCGTTCTCGAGCCGCGGGCCTTGTTCGATATGAGCCTCAATGTAGCCGTCGAGGGGAAAGCCGGGCTTGCCGTCGCGCATCGGCGCGGGGGCGGCCTCGAGCGTGCTGGCAAGCGCGTCCTTGAGGATGACGCCGTCCCAGTCCTTCGCCGCAAGCATGTCGTCGAGCTTGTACTGGGCGGCGAACACCGCCGAGCCCATGGCGCCCGGCTGGAAACGCGAGCCTTCCTCGTTGGTCCAGGCGACGGCGATCACCGGCCGCTTGGTCCTGATGCCGGCGTCCTCGAGCGCTTCCAGCGCCTCGAAGGCCGCCAGCACGCCGTACATGCCATCGAAGCGCCCGCCGGTCGGCTGGCTGTCCATGTGCGAACCGCTCATCACCGGCCGTGCCGTGGCGTCACTGCCCTCACGGCGTACGAAGAGATTGCCGATGGCATCGGTGAAGATCGAGAAGCCACGCGACTTGGCCCACGCGGCGAGCAGGTTGCGCGCCGCCGCATCCTCGGGCGACAACGCCTGACGGTTGACGCCGCCCTTGGGCGTGCCGCCCAGTTTCGCCATGTCGGCATGGCGTTGCCACAAACGGTCTTCGCGAACGGCTTTGGCACCGCTCATGCATTCTCTCCGCCCTTGTTGGCCGGTCTATAGCGGCCCCATAGTCGCGCATCAATCGGGAGGTCTCCCTTGCCCAATTCCCACATGCACAATCACCTCGAACGAAACCTGATCGGTTACGGACCCAATCCGCCCGATCCGCAATGGCCGGGCGAGGCCCGCATCGCGGTGAGCTTCGTGCTGAACTACGAAGAGGGCGGCGAGAACACCATCTTGAACGGCGATGCGGCCTCGGAAGTGTTTCTGACCGAGACGCCGGGCGGCACGCCGATCGTCGGTGGCCGCGACCTTTCGACCGAATCGATGTACGAGTACGGCAGCCGCGCCGGCTTCTGGCGTATCCTGCGGCTGTTTGCCGAACGCAACATGCGCTTCACCTCATGGGCGGTCGGCCGCGCGCTCGAGCTCAATCCCGCCGCCGGCAAGGCGATGGCCGAGGCGGGGCACGAGGTGGCGAGCCACGGCTACCGCTGGATCAACTACAAGGATTTCACGCTCGAGCAGGAGCTCGATCACATGAAGAAGGCGGTGAAGGCGATCGCCGACACCGCGGGCAAGCCGCCGGTCGGCTGGTACACCGGCCGCTTCGGCATGCATACGCTCAACGCCGTCATCAAGCATGGCGGCTTCCTCTATTCGAGCGATTCCTACAATGACGACTTGCCGTACTGGGTGCGCGTCGACGGCACGCCGCACCTCATCATTCCCTACACGCTCGAGGTGAACGACATGAAGTTCGGCGTGCCGCCGGGCTACACGGCGGGCGACGGCTGGCTGCAGGCAATGAAGGACAGCTTCGACGTGCTCTACGCCGAGGGTGCGCGCAGCCCCAAGATGATGTCCATCGGGCTGCACTGCCGCCTGGTCGGCCGCCCCAGTCGCGCGGCGACGCTTGCCCGCTTCATGGACTACGTCGCCTCAAAGCCCAAGGTCTGGGTAGCGACGCGCGAGGAAATCGCACGCCACTGGATGAAGGTGCATCCCGCCAGCTAGCGCAGAGCCTGCTGAACCCACTGGCCGATGCGGTTGGCATCCATCAGCCCGGACTGGCGGGCGATCTCGCGGCCTTGATGGAACAGGATCATGGTCGGGATGCCCTGGATGCCGAAGCGGCCGGCGAGTTGCTGCTCCTCGTCGGCGTTGACCTTGGCGAAGCGCACTTGCGGCTCGAGCTCAGTCGCCGCCTTCTCGAACTGCGGCGCCATCGCCCGGCACGGGCCGCACCACGGCGCCCAGAAATCGACCAGCAGCGGGATGTCGGTCTTGGCCGCGTGGGTCTCGAAGCTCTGGGCGTTCAACGCGACGGGATGGCCTGCGAACAGGCGCGACCCGCACTTGCCGCATTTGCCGCCGCCCGCGGCGAGCTTGTCGCGCGGCGCGCGGTTCAAGGTGTTGCAGTTGGGGCAGGCGACGATCAGGGATTCGCTCGTGGACTCGCTCATGCGGCGCACCTCCAGCAAGGACAATGCTCCAGGACGCACGACGTTGCACGTCAACGCGTGGCGCGCTGGACGAAGCGAAAGACGAAATAGGCGCCAAGCGTGAGGCCGAACATGGCGATGGCCGCCAGGATGGGCACGAAGGGATCGGCCGTGCGGTCGTAGAGCCAGCCGGCCAATGTCGGCGCCGGGCCGTTCACCAGGTAGTACACGCTGAGGAACACGCCCATGCCGAAGGCGCGCCTGGCGGGCGCCATCGCTTCGCCGGTCAGTGCCATGACGAGACCGGCCGGCGCCACGCCCAGCAGGCCGAACATCAGGCTCACGGGAATGGCCCAGGCAACCTGCGGCAGCAGCGCCAGCGAGACCATGGCGCAGCTAAGGCAGAAGGCGAGGATGATGTTCGAGCGGCCCGTACGGTCGGCGATCATCCCGCACAAGGTGCCTGAGAAGATCATCACCCAGCTCGCCAGGCTCAGGATCGACGCCGCCTCGAAAGCGCCGACACCGCCCGCGACCAGCACACGCGGCGCGAAGCTGAGATAGATGACATAGCCCGCATTGAACGTTCCCCAGGCGATGGCCACGATCAGGGTCAGGGCCCATTCGCGCGGAGTCAGTCGACTGGACTGAGCCGCCGCCGCGACCGACACGCTGGGCGGCGCGCGGTAGGCGGCCAGCAGGGCGATGGCGCCGGCCAGACAGTAGAGCGAGGCCACGATGAACGGCGCGCGCCAGCCTTGGGTCGCTTCGAGCCAGCCGTGGCCGACCTGGCCCATGGCGATGCCGAACGGCCAGCTCATGACCAGGATGCCCATCGCCGTCGCCAGCTCGCGACCGGCAAACCAGTCGGCCACCATCTTGGTGAAGTAGATCGAGCAGAACACGAAGCCCGCGCCGCACAGCAGCCGGCCTACGGCCAGCAACCCGAAGCCATCGGCCGTGGCCGCGGCCGCGCCGCCTGCAGCCAGGCTCAACAGGCCGAGCGCCGCCAGCACACGATCGGAGGCGTAGCGGCCGGCGAAGCCTGCCGGAATGGAGAGCACCAGGCCGGGGATCAGGAAAAGCCCGATCAGCGTGCCGGTCTCGGCCGAAGGGAGCGCAAGACGGCTGGCGACGGCATCGGCCACCGATCCCATCGTCTGGAACTGGAACCCAAGACCGACGCGCGTCGCAAAGATGAGGGCGAGCATCGCCCAGCGCTTGCGCGCGTCGGACTGATCCATCGGCTTGTCGTACGCGACGGTGCGGGCATGGTAAATATCGGCCCATGCAGAGCCCGCTTCACGAGTCCGCGACCGGCACCACGATGGCGCTGCGCGCCTTCGCGCGCTTTCCCGAGCGCATGGCCTTCGTCTGGGACGGCGGCAGCCTCACCTATCGCGGCGCCCGCGACCTGATCGGCAGCCTGCAGGCGGCGATGGCGGCGGCCGGACTCGTGAAAGGCCAGACCGCGGCCTTCCTCAGCGCCAACAGCGCCGAGATGTGGTGCGCCGGCGTGGCGGCGGCCGGCCTGGGACTGGTGGCGACGTGGCTGCATCCGCTGGGCGCGCTCGATGATCAGCTCGATGTCATCGAGGACGCCGAGGCGACGGCGCTGATCGTCGATCCCAGGACTCACGCAGCGCGCGGCGGTGAGCTCGCGGCGCGCGCCGGCCAGCGCCTCGCGGCCGTGCTCACCATGGGGCCCGCCGATTTCGGCCGCGACATGCTCGCGGCGGCGGAGAAGATCGGGTCGGCGACGCCGATCGATCTCACCGATCCCGATGATTACGCAGTCATCAACTACACCGGTGGCACGACCGGCAAATCCAAGGGCGCGATCCGCCGTCATCGCTCGACGGCCGCCATGACGCTGGCCGTCGCTGCCGACTTCGAGTTTCCGGCGACGCCGCGCTATCTCGCGGCGGCGCCCATCACCCACGTCGCCGGCACCAAGGTGCTGCCGTCGCTCCTGAAGGGCGGCACGGTGCATCTCTTGAAGGGCTTCGAGCCCGAGAAGTTCCTCACCACCGTGGAGCGCGAGAAGATCAACTTCACGCTGCTTGTGCCGACCATGATCTACGTGCTGCTGGATCATCCGCGGCTCGGTCGGAGCGATCTCTCATCGCTGGAACTGATCCTGTACGGCGCTTCGCCGATGTCGCCGACGCGGCTGGTCGAGGGACTGGAGCGCATCGGGCCTGTGTTCAGCCAGCTCTACGGCCAGACCGAGTGCTATCCGGTGAGCGTGCTCGGCAAGGTCGACCACGACGCGAGCCGACCCGAGCTGTTCGCCTCCTGCGGCTTTCCCATCGCCTCGTGCAGGGTCAGCCTGCGCGACGAGGACAACAACGAGGTGAAGCCGGGCGAGGCGGGCGAGATCTGCGTGCGCGCGCCACAGGCGATGGAGCAGTACTGGAAGCGGCCCGAGCAGACCGCCGAAACCTTCAAGGGCGGCTGGCTGCACACCGGCGACATCGCGCGCTCGGACGAGCGCGGCTATCTCTACATCGTCGATCGCAAGAAGGACATGATCGTGACCGGCGGCTTCAACATCTTCCCGCGCGAAGTGGAGGACGTGCTGTCCTCGCATCCCGACGTCGCCATGGCTGCGGTGATCGGCGTGCCGCACGAGAAGTGGGGCGAGGCCGTCGCCGCCTTGATCGTCGCCAAGCCGGGCACGCAGCCTGTCGCGGAAGCGTTGATGCAGCACGTGAAGGATCGCAAGGGCGGCACGCATGCGCCCAAGCAGGTCGAGTTCGTCGACAGCTTGCCGCTCACCGCTGTCGGCAAGGTCGACAAGAAGGTCCTGCGTGCGAAGTACTGGGCAGGACGCTCGAGACAGGTGGGGTGAATCTTCCGCATCGCGCGCGCATGCGACGTGAAGTGCGTCACAGCGGTGGACTCGATGCCGCAGGCAATGACCGCATTGGCAGGCTCGATTCAGGCCCTGCGCGGGTTGGACCGACATGACAGCGGTGGTGGCTAAGTCACCACGATACAATAATTAATCTTGTTGCGTACCGAATGTATCCACGCCATTCGATGGCGAAGTTCCCCACACGTTCGCGCTTTGATCGAGATCAATGACCTGTGTGAATCTTGCCACACAGGGTTTACCTCGTCCCAGGAATCGTGGCAGCAAGGACGGGTTGTGACTGCAATCCGCTCCACCATCGCCAGCGCCGGCCTCATCGCCGCCGCCCTCTCCATCTCCGGATGCGTCGGACTGACCGGGCCGAAGACGTCATTGGTCGAGCCGCAGGTCGATCTGCGTCAAAAGGAGATCGACGAACGCAAGGACGAGACCATGCGTCAGCTCGCCCACTGCGAGACCGGCGGCTGGGGCCCGTCGGAGAGGCCGATCTATGGCGGCCGCGGCGCCTATCTCGGCCGCCTGCAGTTCTCGGTGCAGACCGTGATCGCCTACCAGAAGCGCCGCGACGGCACGCAGCTCTCGCGCCAGGAGGCGGTCGAGCTCGCGCACGACTACGACCGCGCCAGCGATCTCGCCAAGTACATGATCTTCGATCTCGAAGAGCCGCATCATTGGCCGCTGTGCGCCCGCAAGATCGGGCTGCGCGACCAGATGGCGTCGATCAGGATCATGTCCAACCAAGCCTACGCCTGGTAGTTGAGGCGCTACCGTCTCTTCTCCTCTTCTCCTGAAAGACGCATTTATTCGGTGCGTCCAATCAACATAAAGAGGTGCGCATCGCACCGTGCCGCTGTGGGTTGCGACAGCACTGTTGGCAGATGCGCATTTTGGCGTCCTACGGTACGCAAAAACTATTGGGGCTGTCCTGGGACAGATCGTTCCCGGGACATCCGAAACGAAATTGCCGGACATACTTTAGTAATTGACTTTTATCGAAAACATACGTTATGATGCCTTCGCCGCCGCACTTCAGGCGTCCGCTCTATGTATCGTTCATCCGATTCCCACCGCGTCCGGCCCTAGCCGGGCGGCCCGTCTGGCTGCGCGGCAGCCCCATGACAGGGGAGGAGATATGAGCACCTACCTCAACTCGCCGCAGAATTCCTGGATGCGCTGGCAGCCTTCGCGCAGGCTCGCCATGTCGGTGGCGTAGGAGATCCGGAAGTAGGGGCTCATGCCATAGGCCGCGCCCTGCACGGTGGCGACGTGCTTCTCCTCGAGCAGCGCCGTCACGAAATCGGTGTCGTTGCCGATCTTGCGGCCGCCCTTGGTCGTCTTGCCGATGCAGCCCGCCACGTTGGGGAACACGTAGAACGCGCCCTCGGGCTTGTGGCAGGTGAGGCCCTTGGCCTCGCGCAGCATGCCCACGACTTCGTCGCGACGCTTCTGATAGTCGGCGGCGCGCTCCTTCAGGAGGTCCTGCGGGCCGTTCAGCGCCGCCGTCGCCGCGGCCTGGCTGATGGTCGAGATGCCCGAGCCGATCTGGCCCTGCATGTTCATCATGGCGGCGACCATCGGCTTGGGGCCGCCGCAGAAGCCGACGCGCCAGCCGGTCATGGCATAGGCCTTCGACGCGCCGTTCACCGTCAGCGTGCGTTCCTTCAGCTTGGGCTCGACCTCGGCCACGGTGCAGAAGCCGAAGCCGTCATAGGTCAGGTGCTCGTAGACGTCGTCCGACATGACGAAGACGTGCTTGTGGGCCAGCAGCACGTCGGCGATCTCGCGCATCTCGGCGCGCGAGCAGACCGCGCCCGTGGGATTGTTGGGGAAGTTCAGCACCACCCACTTGGTTTTGGCCGTGATCGCCGCATCGAGATCGGCGGCGCGCAGCTTGAAGTGGTTGTTCTCCGGGCACGACACCGACACGGGCTTGGCGCCGGCGAGCGTCGCCTGGTCGGCGTAGGAGATCCAGCCCGGCGCCGGGATGATCACCTCGTCGCCCGGGTTCACGCTCGCCTGCAGCGCGTCGTACATGATCTGCTTGCTGCCGTTACTGACCATGATCTCGTCGAGCGCATAGTCGAGATTGTTGTCGCGCTTGAACTTGCGCTGGATCGCCTCCTTGAGCGGCTTCACGCCGTCCTGCGGCGGGTACTTGGTGTCGCCGGCCAGCGCCGCCTTGTGTGCCGCCTCGATGGCATGCGTTGGCGTCGGAAAGTCGGGCTCACCGGAGCTGAGACCGACGATCTTCACGCCCTGGGCGCGCAGCTCGCGCACCTTGCGGGTCATGGCGGCGGAAGCGGATATCTTGACGTTGCGCAGGCGCTCGGCGACTTCGAACATGATCTCTTCTAGCCCTTCTTTCGTATCGTGAGCGCGATGCCGCCCAGGATCGCCGCCGACGCCAGCAGGAGCCGCGCGGTGAGAGGTTCCGCGAGTAGCACTGCACCGCCGATCGCCGCAATGGCCGGGACGCTGAGCTGGATTGTGGCGGCGGCCGTGGCGCTGAGCGCCGGCAGGGCCGCATACCACAGCACGTAGCCCAGGCCCGAGGACAGCGCGCCCGACAGCACGGCGTAGAACAGGCCCGTGTAATCAACGGTTTCGCTGCCGACGGCCGTCAGGATCAGCAGCGCGGCAAAGGGCACCGAACGCAGGAAATTGCCGCCGATCGCGGCGATGGGCTCGCCGGCGCCCCTTCCGAGGAGCGAATAAACGCCCCAGGCCGCGCCGGCGCCGATCATCAGGGCGGCAGCGAGCGGTGGCGGGGCAGCGAGCCCCGGTAGCAGCAGGACAACCAGGCCCGCGAGCGCGATCGTGAGGCCTGCGAGCCGGATGCCGGCCAGCCGCTCGCCCTGCCAGAGGCCCCACGCCATCATGGTGAGCTGCACGACGCCGAACAGCAGAAGCGCGCCGGTCGCAGCCGTCAGGTCACGATAGGCGAAGGAGAAGAAGGCGGCATAGACGAACAGCATCAGCGCCATCGGCCAGCTGCCGCCCGCCACCGGATGGCGCACGCCGCGCAGCCGCAGCAGGATCACCAGCATCAGTGCACCCGAGGCCAACCGGATGGCGGTGAAGCTCGCGGCATCGATGGTGGTGTCGCGTAGCGCGACGCGGCAGAGCAGCGAGTTGCTGGCGAAGGCCAGCGTGGCGAAAACGCTGAGGAGCGGGACGCGCAGGCGCTTGTTCATGTCTTCCGGACCGCCGGCTTCCAGCCGGCTCATGATTCATGATGCCGGCTGGAAGCCGGCGGTCCAGAAGAGGCTAATTGCTCAGCCGATAAAGTTTCATCGCATTGTCGCGCGTGATCTTGCGGCGCGCCTCGGCGCTGACGCCCGACAGCTCACGCTCGAGGAACTCCTGCGAATCGGGCCAGATGCCGTCGGGATGCGGATAGTCGGAGCCCCACATCACGTTGTCCTCGCCCAGCACGTCGAGCAGGCGGATGCCGATCGGGTCGGTCTGGTAGGTCGCGTAGAATTGGCGATACCAGTACTCGCTGGGCTTCATCTTGAGGTCGAGGTCCTGGAACTGGTCCTCCCATTCGAGGTCCATGTGCTGCAGCACGTAGGGGATCCAGCCCAGCCCGGCCTCGCCGATCACGATCTTGAGGTTGGGATAGCGCTCGGGCGCGCCCGAGTAGATCAGCGACATCAGCATGTAGCTCATGTGCATCTGGAAGTTGGTGATGTGCGCGGCATGCACGCGGCGCACGATGTGCGGCTTCATCTTGCTGGTGTCGGGCGAGCGGCCGCCGATGGTGTGGAAGTGCAGGGGAATGCCGGTCTCGTGGCCGAACTTCCACAGCGGCTCCCAGTGCTCGTCCCACAACGGCGTCATGTCGGGACGGTTGGCGATGTCGAAGCCGCGCACGCCACGCTTGGCGCAGCGCATGGCCTCGGCCACCGAGTCCTCCATGTTGTAGTTCGGGATGTTGGCGAGCCCGATCAGCCGCTCGGGTGCGGCCCGGCAGAAGTCGTGCAGCCAGTCGTTGTAGATGCGCAGCATCTCGAGCGCCGCCTCTGGATCGTTGAGCCGGCCGCTCGAGCCCAGCACGCCGTACAGGATCTCGGCCTGCACGCCATCGCGATCCTGGTCCTTCAGGCGCATCTCGGGCTCGGTGAGGCGGCGGATGCCTTTCTTGCCGTCGTCATAGAGGCCGGTGGAGGCCATGCGATCGGAGCGATGGATGACGCCCGGCACATATTCGCGGCCGGCCGAGCCCATGCCGTTCATCAGGCCGAACTTGGCGCCCTTGGCGCTCACCCATTCAGGACCCTTCGGCCCATCGACGACATGGGGCATGCGGTCCTTGAAGGCCGCCGAGGCGTTCTTGGTGAAGAGATCAGGCGGCAGCCAGATCAGGTCGACGTGGCCGTCGGCGGAGATGACGTCGTAATGCATGGCGCGATCCTCCGAAGCGATCATCCCTCCGGAGCGCGCGCCATGCCAGCCCCCTCAGCTTGCTTGGCGATACATCCGCGCCCAGTTTTGCGACGGTGTCGCCAGCAGCACGATGCTGGCGGCGACCGACAGCACCACGCCGGTCGACGTGATGGCGTCGGCGCCGGCGGCCAGACGGATGTGCAGGTTGTAGATTTCGAGCGCCATCACCAGGGCGCCGCCCGCGGCGTACATCCGAAGATCGGGCAGGGTGCGGAACTGCCGTTCGCCCAAAAGATCGATCACGGCGACGACCGTGGCCAGCACGGCCATGACCAGGCCCGCGATCAGCAGCCACTCGGTAATGTCGGCGAATTCCGGCACGCTGTGCCGCACGAAGACGCTCGCCTGGGTGTAGACCAGGTCGGCCGCGCAAGCGGTGAGGAAGTAGCCGACGGCGAACGGGCGGAGCAGGGGATGCAGGGCGCGCCCGGCGATCTGGGCGGTAATACGGGGCTTAAGGGACGACATACGACTCCAAACGGGTGACGGAATTGTCTCGTTGCTGTTGGCGCGCAGTCCTGTAGCAAAATGGACGCCGCCTGCCGTGCGACAGTCAGTCCGACTGCGGCTAGAGTGCCGCGGTTAAGCGCGCCACAAGGGATAGGGGAGACCGGCGCCTCCCGCTGCGTATGACGGGAGAAGGGGAACCCACTCGATGATCGCCGTTGTCCGCGCGAGCCTGATCCTGGCGCTGCTGCTGCAGGCGTCCTGTTCGATGTATCTCAGCACGCCGCGCGTGCCCAAGACCGACCTGCGCGCGACCTTGAACGGCGCCGCCGAGGTGCCGCCGACCGACAGCCGCGGCAGCGGTTACTTCGAGGCGGTGTATCGGCCCTCGTCCAAGATCCTGGAGTATCGCCTGAATCTGGTGGGCTTGAGCGGGCCCATTACCACCGGCTACCTGCAGGGACCCGCCGCACCGGGCGAGACCGGCCCGCAGGTCGTGCCCATCAACATCCCGATCTACGACTACACGATCTGGGACGGCGCCACGCTCACCGAGGAGCAGGCGGCACAGGTCGTCGCCGGCCAGTGGTACGTCAACGTCAAGACGCTGCAGTATCCAGACGGCGAGATCCGCGGCCAGATCCTGCCGCTTGGGAAATAGGAGAATATGCGATGAAAATCAGGCTGTGCGCCGCTTTGGCCGCAATGGCAACGGCGGTGGTGCCGACGGTCGACCTCGGCGCCTGCACGCGCGTGGTCTATCTCGGCGATGACGGCGCTGTCGTCACCGCCCGCAGCATGGATTGGACGGGTCCGGTCTTTTCAGACCTTTGGCTCTTTCCTCGCGGCATGAAGCGCAGCGGTGCTGCCGGCCCGAACGCGATCGCATGGACGTCGAAGTATGGCAGCGTGGTCACCGCAGCCTTCAACTCGGCCTCGACCGACGGCATGAACGAGCGCGGACTCGTCGCCAACCTGCTCTATCTGGACGAATCGAAATACGCGACACCCGCTGCCGGCGATACGCGCCGGCCGCTCGCCATCACCGCCTGGGTGCAATACGTGCTCGACAACTACGCGACGGTCGCCGAGGCGGTCGAGGACATGCGGCGCGAGCCGTTCTATGTCGCCACCATGATGACGCCGGACGGCCATCCCGGGCAGCTCCATCTGTCGATCTCGGACGCGACCGGTGATTCGGCGATCTTCGAGTATCTCGACGGCAAGCTGGTGATCCACCATGGCCGGCAGTACCAGGTAATGACCAACTCGCCGCCCTTCGACGACCAGCTTGCGCTCGATGCCTACTGGCGAACGGTGGGGGGCAACGCCATGCTGCCCGGCACCTACCGTCCAGCCGACCGTTTCGTGCGCATGGCCTTCTACGTGAAGGACGTGAAGAAGACCAAGGACCCGGTCGAGGCCGTGGCCACGGCCTTCTCCCTGATCCGCAACGCCTCGGTGCCGATCGGCGTCAAGGGGCCGGCCAATGAGCCCAATGTCGCCGAGACGTTGTGGCGGACCGTCGCGGACCACAAGAACGGCCTCTATTTCTTCGAATCGACACGCAGCCCTAATGTCTTCTGGGTCCGCTTGGCCGATGTCGATTTCTCACCGGGTCGGCCCGCGAAGAAGCTGAAGCTCGCTCAAGGCGAAGTCTATGCCGGCAATGTCGCGGCGCAGTTCGAAGCATCCGATCCGTTCGCCTTCCTGCCGGCCGCGGTGAAGTAGCGGTCAGCCGAACTTGTAGTCCCAGCCGATCCACTTGGTGAGGCCGCGGCCCATCACCTTCTCGAGGTCCTGGCCTTTCAGCCACGGCAGCTCCTCGGTGAACATCGTGACGCACTGCCGGTAGCTGCAGGGCATGCGGGTGATGTCCGTGCCCCAGAAGAAACGATCGGGCCCGTAGGCATCGAAGATGCGGTGCAGGCCGTCATGCAGGTTCTTGAACGGATAGGGCTGCGTCGAGTAGCCCGGCGCGCCGGTCGCCTTGACCGCGACGTTGGGCAGCGTCGCCAGCGCGCAGAGCTCGTCGAGATTGCCGAAGGCCGCTTCGTCCTTCTCCAGGCGCAACAGGCCGCAATGATCGATGATCAACTTCAGCCGCGGATGCGCCTCCGCGATCTTCCGGAACGGCTTCAGGAAGAGTCCGGCCATGGTGGCGACGGGAATGCCCTCCTTCTCGGCGGCGGGCCACACCCAGTCGAGCTTGCCCTCGTGCAGCGCCTTCTGCTGGTCGGGATAGAGCAGCGCCCAGCGCAGGCCCATCATGCCGGGCTGCTTGCGCCAGCCGACGATGCGCTTGCGGCTCTCAGGATCGTCGAGCGGGAACTGGCCCATCACGGCGAAGCGGTCCGGGTACTTCTTGGCGGCGTCCAGGGCGAGCTGGTTCGAGGTCGGGTCCCAAGTGTAGGGCGGATGGATCAGCGCGGCATCGACACCCGCCTCGTCCATCTCCTTCAGCGCCTCCTCGGCGGTGAACTTCTGGACCTTGCGGTGCAGGCCGCTGGGCGGCGTGACGGTCTGCGACCAGATGTGGATCTGGGCGTCGATGATCTTCATGGCGTTCCTCCGGTGCGCGATACTATCAGGCATTCGGGCCGCCGAAGGAGCCGCCGATGGTTGAGACGACCGACAATGTGTTCGCCGGATCGATCCCCGAAATTTACGACCGCTTCATGGTTCCGCTGATCTTCGAGCCTTACGCCGTCGATCTCGCAGAGCGAGTCGCCGCGCTGGCGCCGAACGACGTGCTGGAGACGGCGGCGGGAACGGGTGCGCTGACGCGCGCCCTCACCGAACGACTGCCGGCAGCGACCCACATCGTCGCCACCGACCTCAATCAGGCGATGCTCGACCAGGCGGCGAAGCGACAGCCGTCGGGCCGAGCGGTGGAGTGGAAGCAGGCCGATGCGCTCGCGCTGCCGCTCGCCGATCGCGCCTTCGACGTCGTCGCCTGCCAGTTCGGCGCCATGTTCTTTCCCGATCGCGTGCAGGGCTATCGCGAGGCGCGCCGCATGCTGCGTCCGGGCGGCCGTTTCCTGTTCAATGTGTGGGACCGCATCGAGGCCAACGACTTCTCCAATGTCGTCACCCAGGCGCTGGCCGAGGTCTTTCCCGACGATCCGCCGCGCTTCATGGCGCGCACCCCGCACGGCCACCACGACGTCGGCCGCATGCGGGACGAACTGGCTGCGGCAGGTTTCGCCGACATCGTCATCGAAGCCGTCGACGCGACCAGCCGGGCGCCGACCGCCCATCAGGTGGCCGTGGCCTACTGTCAGGGCACGCCACTGCGTGGGGAGATCGAGGCCCGCGGTCCCGCACGTCTCGAGGAGGCCACCACCCGGGCGGCAGACGCTCTGACGCGAGGTTTTGGTTCAGGGCCGGTCGAAGGGCGAATTCGCGCGTTTGTGATCGGCGCCAAGGCCTGATTCACGGGCTGTGGATTAAATTGTCGCAGTTCGACATGCGTCAGGCGCTGCTGTCGGTCGCGGCGATTGCTGCCGTCGTGATCGTGCTGTTCGGGCTTCTGTTCGAGGCCGCCTAGCCCATTCGCGCGCACCGAGGATGCCTGTTGCAGGAGGCACGATGGGTCCAGCTGATTCCAGCTGGTGCCGTCTGCTCTAATTAGGCGTCGGAGCGTTGGCGTCGAGCAGCTTCTCGCGCTTCAGCTCGCTCCACAGCTCGACCGGGATCTTGGCCGACAGCCGGCTGATGTTCTGCTTCACCTCGGCGGTGCTGAGCGCGCCGGGAATGACGGCGCAGAGCGCGGGATGGAACAACGGGAACTGCATGGCCGCGGCGCCGAGCTCGACGCCGTGGCGCTGGCACACCGCCTCGATCTTCTGCGCCTTCTCGATCAGAGGCGCGGGTGCCGCGACATAGTCATGGGTGGCGCCGGGCTTCACGCCGCCGGTCAGGATGCCCGAATTGTACGGCCCGCCCAGGATGACCGACACGTTGCGCTTGACGCACTCGGGCAGGAACTCCTCGAGCCCGCCCTGTTCCAGCAGCGTATAGCGGCCGGCCAGCAGCATGCAGTCGAAGTCGCCGGCCTTGATGAAGCGCAGGCTGGTGTCCGACTCGTTGATGCCGACGCCGATCGCACTGATGATCCCCGCCTTGCGCAATTCATCGAGCGCCTTGAAGCCAGAGTCCATGACCGTCTTGAAGCGCTCGTCGAGGATCTTGCGGTCCTTGATGGTCCAGAAGTCGACGTCGTGGATCAGCGCGATGTCGATCTTCGCGAGCCCCAGCCTGAGATGCGAATGTTCCAGCGAGCGCATGACGCCGTCATAGGTGTAGTCGAACACCGGCGCGAAGCCCGGCAGGCCGTTCTCGCGGAAGTCGGCCGGCTTCTTCTCGCCGGGCTTCATGGCATGCAGGATGCGGCCGACCTTGGTCGACAGCACGAAATCTTCCCGCGGCTTCTCGCGCAACGCCGCACCCATACGCAGCTCGCTGCGGCCATAGCCGTAGAACGGCGACGTATCGAAGTAGCGCACGCCGCCTTGGTACGCGGCGTCGGTCAGCGTCACCGCCTCGGCACCGGAGATGGTGGCGCGAAAGCCGCCCATGGGGGCGCCGCCCAGCCCGAGCGTCGTGACTTCGAGCTTGGTCTTGCCGACACGGCGCTTGGGCAGAACGGTCATGCAGCCTCCTGAGCGGCCGTCGGGCCGTCGCTTCGGGTGGTGGTCCGGCGCATGTCGCGCACGATGTTGAGGTCGTCGAAGCGGCGCACGCGGTGCATCGTCACGCGGTTGTCCCACATCACCAGGTCGTGCTGCGTCCACCGGTGCGAATAGACGAACCGCGGCTGGGTGGCGTGCTCCATCAGGTCTCGGATGAACGCCATCGCCTCGGGCTGCGGCCAGCCGATGATGGTGCCGATATGGGCCGACAGGAACAGTGACTTCCTTCCCGAGCCCGGATGGGTGCGCACCAGCCGGTGGCGCACCGGCTTCATGGCGACACGCTCGTCGGGCAGGAACTCGGTGAAGCCGAGCTGGCCGCGCGAATAGATCAGGGAGTGCTCGCAAACCAGGTCTTCGATCTCGGCCTTCGTCTTGGTGTCGAGCGCGTCGTAGGCCGCCCGCATGTCGGCGAACTCGGTATTGCCGCCCGCGGTGGTGACGATGCGGCCGCTCAGGATCGAGTACTTCGCGGGCACGACGCGGAACGAGGCGTCGGAATGCCAAAGCCGGTTGCCCAGCGCCGCCATGCGCCGCTTGTTGTCGCGCGCGAGCTTTTGGCCTTCCTTGTCGAGATTGGAGACGTCGGCGAAGGCGGGATCGAGCCGCAGCTCCGAATTGCGCACGGTCGAGTTGGCGCCTTCCTCGAGCGCGCCGAAGTTGCGCGTGAAGGCAAGCTGCTGCTCGTCGCTGATGACCTGGTTGGGCAGGACGAGCACGGCATGGCGATCCATGCCGTCATCGATCGCCGCGACCTCGGCGGCAGTGAGCGGCTTGCGGGCATCGATCCCGGTCAGGCGCGCGCCGATGTGTGGCGTGAGCGGCTCGACCTCGATCGCCATGGCTTCCTCCTATCGCAGGGCTGCCGCGATATTACCGCCATCGACGGTGACCACAGCTCCCGTCGTCTTGCTCGCCTTGGCCAGCGAAACGAAGGCCTGCGCCACATCCGCCGCCGTCACCTCGAGCCCCAGCAGGTTGCCGCCCATGTAGTCCGCTTCGCTGAGCCCGCGCGCCTTCGACCGCTTGGCGATCATCTCGTCGGTCAGCAGGCCCGAGCGGATGCGGTCGGCATTGACGGCATTGGAGCGGATGCCGTCGCCGCCGTGGTCGAGGGCGTATTGGCGGCTGAGGAACAGCGTCGCGGCCTTCGGGAGGCCGTAGGGCCCGAAGTCGGGCCCCGGATTCACCGCCTGCTTGGAGGCATTGAACAGCAGGCAGCCGCCGAGCCCCTGCGCGCGCATGATGCGAACGGCGTTCTGCGCCACGCTCTGGTGCGCCCAGAAGTTCAGCTCGAAGCTCTCGCGCAGGACCTTGTCATCGACGTTGCCGATGCGGCCCTGCCAGGCGGCGCCCGCATTGGAGACCACGATGTCGACGCCGCCATAGGTCGCCGCAACCTTGTCGAACGCGGCACGCACCTCGGCAGGCTTGGTGACGTCGCAGGCGATGGCGAAGCCCTTCACCTGGGCGACCTGGCGATCGAGCACGGCCACCTCGGCGCCTTCCCTGGCGAGTGCGGCTGCCGTCGCCGCACCGATGCCGGAGGCGCCACCGGTCACGACGGCGACGCGCCGCGCCAGCGGCTTCTCGGCGGCCGCGCCGAGCTTGGCCTGCTCCAGCGACCAGTACTCGATATCGAAGATGTCGGGCTCGGGGATGCACTCGTAAGTGCCGAGCCGCTCGGCGTCGGCCACGACCTCGACCGTCGTCTCCGCGAGATCGGCCGCGATCTTGGCGTCCTTCGATGTGTTGCCGATGCCGAACAGGCCGAGACCGGGCACCAGAACGACGCGCGGCATCGGATCGAGCTCCTTCTTGCTCGGCATCTGGCGCACGTTGTGACGCTGGAAATAAGCGTGATAGTCCGCGCCGAACTTGCCGAGCGCAGCCTTCGCGCCCTGCTTGAACGCGTCGAGCTTCCCGGCCTCGGGTGCCGGCACGACCAGCGGCACGCCCTTGGTGCGGATGGCGTGGTCGGGCGTCACCGGTCCCTGCTGGCTGTAGCGAGCAATCTCCTTGCCGCCGACATAGGCCAGGATCTCGGGGTTGGTGCGGAACTCCAACACGAAGCGCTGCGCCGCCTCGCGTCCCCCGTCCTTGGTCGGCAGCGAGATCAGCCCGCGCAGGATCGGCGCGACATCTGCTACTGCCGCGATCTTTTCGGGCAGCGTCGCACCCGGGAAGATCTTGCGCGTCGCTTTGGCCAGCCGCTTCTCGGCCAGCGTGACGAGGTCGATCATGCGCACATAGGCTTCTTCCGCTGTCGTGCCCATCGAGAAGATGCCGTGCTTCAGCAGGATCAACCCTTCGACGTCGGGATTCTTCCGCGCGATCTCGTTGGTCTTCTGGGCGAGAGCGAAGCCTGGCATGACGTAGGGCACGACTGCCGCGCGCTTGCCATAGACGTCCGCGGCCAGCGCCTCGCCGTCGGGCTGGTCGGTCAGCGCCAGCACGGCATTGGAATGCGTGTGGTCGATGAACTTGTGCGGCAGGAAGGCATGCAGCAGCGTCTCGACCGACGGATTGGGCGACTTGCTGTCCAGAAGGTTGCAGCGCTGGACATTGACCATGTCTTCGTCCGACAGCGCCTGCAGCCCGACCAGCTCGCGCAACGGCTCAAGGCGCACCGCCGGCAGCCCGGGCGCCTCGATGGTGCCCATGTCCCAGCCGCTGCCCTTGACGCACAGCACCTCGACCGGCGCGCCGGTGATGTCGGCGACCTTGGTCTTCACCGAGGTGTTGCCGCCGCCATGCAGCACCAGCTTCGGCTCGCCGCCCAGCAGGCGCGTGGTGTAGACGCGCAGCGCCAGGTCCTCGCCGATGCCCTTGGCGGCGTGTTGGGCGATCGCGGCCCTGGCGTCACTGTCGGACCAGAGGTTCTGCATTTTTGCTCCTTCAATCCCTACCTCACCCTGAGGAGCGGCCGCAGGCCGCGTCTCGAAGGGTGGGATCGAGCACCTTGTCTGCCCCATCCTTCGAGACGCGCCGCTGCGCGGCGCTCCTCAGGATGAGGTTGGACGTTAACCATGTGAAATGACGATCTTGCCGAAATGTTGCTGGCTCTTCATGTGCCGGAAGGCGTCCTTCGCCTGGGCGAAAGGAAACACCTTGTCGATGACAGGTTTTAGACGGTCCGCCGCGATCGCGCGGTTCATGGCCTCGAACATCTGCCTGTTGCCGACATAGAGCCCCTGGACTCGCAGATTGCGCCGCAGGATCGGCATGGGATCGACCTCGGCGCCGGCGCCGGTCAGCAGGCCGATCACGGCGATGCGGCCGGCGATGCGCGTCGCCATGAAGGAGCGCGGCAGCGTGCCGGCGCCACCGACCTCGACCGTGATGTCGACGCCGCGGCCGTCCGTTGCCTTCAGCACTTCCTTGTCCCAGTCGGGCGTGGCGCGATAGTCGATCACCGCCTCGGCCCCCATCTGCTTCAGCCGCTCGGCTTTTTCCTTCGAGCCCGAGGTCGCGATCACCCGCGCGCCGCAGAGTTTGGCGAACTGCAAGGCGAAGATCGACACGCCGCCCGAGCCCAGAACCAACACGGTGTCGCCCGACTTGATGTCGCCGATCTCGACGAGCGCGTGCCACGCCGTGACGCCGGCACAGGGCAAGGTCGCGCCTTCCTCGAAGGAAAGCCGGGCCGGCAGCTTGACGACGCCATCCTCCTCCAGCACCGCGAGCTCGGTCAGCATGCCATCGATGGCGCCACCCATGGCCGACATCTGGGCGGCCTCGTCGATCGCGCCGCCGACCCATCGCTGCATGAAGCAACCGGCGACCCGATCCCCTGCTTTTACCCGCGTGACTCCGGCGCCGACCGCCACGACCTCACCGGCGCCGTCCGACAACGGGATCAGATCGGGCTTGGGCGCGGCGCGCGCCGATGCGCCTTCGACGGTGATCAGGTCGCGATAGTTGAGCGAGGTGGCCCGCACCCGCACCAGCACCTGGCGCGGACCCGGCGCCGGATCCGGCCGCTCGACCAGGCTCAGCGAATCGATGCCCTTGGGCGAGGGCAGGACCCAGCATTTCATGCCTGGCTCCCTTTCAGCTCGACGATGGTCTTGGCCATCACCGCCTCCTGGTCCCAGGGGAACAGGATCCAGGTGTCCTGGCTCACCTCGGTGATGAAGCTGTCGACGGTCGGCCGCCCGGCGGGCTTGGCATAGACCGTGGCGAAATGCGCCTTCGGCAGCAGGGCGCGCACGGCCCGCGCGGTGACGCCAGTGTCGACGAGATCGTCGACGATCAGCCAGCCCTCGCCCTGGTCCTTCTCGGCCAAAGTGCCCTTCAGCAGCTCGACTTTGGCGCCTCGCGCCATGCGGTCGTAGGTCGAGGAGCAGATCGTGTCGATCAGCCGCAGGTTCAATTCGCGGGCGACGATGGCGGCCGGAACCAGCCCACCGCGGGTGATCGCCACCAGCCCCTTGAACGGTCCGAGATCGGCCAGCCGCCACGCCAGCGCACGCGCGTCGCGATGCAGTTCCGTCCACGAGACGGGAAACATCTTGTTGTATCCCGTGCTGCTCGCCATGCGATTTCGTCTCCTGCCGGGTCCGGTTGGGCTTGCTCCCCGGCAGACGCTGCACTAACAGCTTCGACCGACGCAATGAAGACCGCTTGTCGGGCCGCGCAGGAATAACAGGGACGGAGTCTGCGGGAACATGGGAATCGAGCTAACGCCCGCCTTCTGGAGCGGCCTGCTTCAGATCATCATCGTCAATATCATCCTGTCGGGCGACAACGCGCTGGTCATCGCGCTGGCCTGCCGCAACCTCGACAAGCGCCACCAGAAGCCCGCCATCGTGATCGGCAGCGCGCTCGCCATCGTGCTGCGCATCATCTTCGTGCTGGTCATCGATCAGCTGCTCAAAGTTGGCTACCTCAAGCTGGTCGGCGGGCTCCTGCTGCTGTGGATCGGCACCAAGCTGGTGCAGGGCGAGGAGGAAGGGGAAGACGGGGTCAAGGCGGCCGGGTCGCTGTGGGGAGCGGTCCGCACCATCGTCATCGCCGACGCCGTGATGAGTCTGGACAATGCCATCGCCATCGCCGCGGCGGCGCACGGCAATGTCGTGCTCATCGTTCTTGGCCTCGTCATCAGCATTCCGCTGATCATCTTCGGCGCGACGTTGATCATGCTTCTGCTCAATCGCTTCCCGATCATCGTCATCGCCGGCGGCGCCCTGCTGGGCTGGATCGCGGGCGAGGTCATCGCGACCGATCCGACCTACGCGGCGTGGCTCGCCGCCCGCCTGCCGAACGCCCAGATGATATTCGAGATCGGCGGCGCCGTGCTGGTCGTCGTCGTCGGCTATCTGCTGCAGCGGCGCGCCAAGGCGAAGAAGCACGACGAGCCGGTCGATCTCGCGGCCGGCGGAGGGAAGGAGTAGCCGCCATGGCGAAGATGAAGGCAATCCTGGTCGCCGTCGACGGCTCGGGCACGTCGGATCGCGCCGTCGCCCACGCCGCCCAACTGGTCGCGGCCGGTCTCGCCGACGAGTTGCACCTGCTCAACGTGCAGCCCAACCTCGGCGGCGCCATCTCCTCGTTCGTGTCGCGCGACCAGATCGACGCGCATCATCGTGAGGAAGGCCAGAAGGGATTGGAGACCGCGGTCGCCGTCGCCAAGAAAGCCGGGGTCGATGCCAAGGTTCATATCGGCGTCGGCCGGCAGGGCGAGATCGTGAGCGACTTCGTCAAGAAGCTGGGCGCCGGTCTGGTCGTGATTGGCACGCGCGGCCACACCGGACTGGCCGGTGTGCTGCTGGGCTCGGTCGCCCAGGACGTGATCGCCCACGCCAAGGTGCCCGTCACACTCGTGAAATAGGCACCCTCGGTTGTTGCGGGGCCGCTGACAGCGTAAAACCGCGCCGCACCCTCGAGGAGGTTCGCCGGTGGCCGAGCAGTTGTGGCGACGCGAGACCCTGGCGCCGTACGCCACGCTGCCGTGGCAGAGCCGCGGCCGGCTGCATCGCGAGCCCGAGGATCCCAGCCGCAGCCCCTTCCAGCGCGACCGCGACCGCATCATCCATTCGACGGCGTTCCGCCGCCTGAAGCACAAGACGCAAGTCTTCGTCTTCCATGAGGGTGATCATTATCGCACGCGCCTTACGCATTCGCTGGAGGTGGCGCAGATCGCCCGCACCATCTGCCGCTCGCTGCGCCTCGACGAGGATCTCGGCGAGGCCGTGGCGCTGGCGCACGATCTCGGCCACACGCCGTTCGGCCATGCCGGCGAGGAGGCGCTGCACGCGGCGATGAAGCCGTTCGGCGGCTTCGACCACAACGCCCAGACGCTGCGCATCCTGACCAAGCTCGAGGAGCGCTACGCCGAATTCAATGGTCTCAACCTCACCTGGGAGACGCTGGAAGGGGCGGTGAAGCACAACGGTCCGCTGCTCAAGGACGGCCGCACGCTGGCCGATCTCCCCGCGGCTATCGTCGAGTATTGCCAGGACCACGATCTCGAGCTCGAGGGCCATGCCGGTCCCGAGGCGCAGGTGGCGGCACTGAGCGACGACATCGCCTACAACAACCATGACATCGACGATGGCCTGCGCGCCGGCCTGTTCCGCGTTGCCGACCTCCTGGACCTGCCGCTGGTCGGCACCATGTTCAACCTGGTGGCGGACAAGTATCCCGGCATCGACGAGACGCGACTGATCCACGAGGCCGTGCGGCGCGTGATCAACGCCATGGTCGAGGACGTGATGGCCGAGACCCGCCGGCGGCTCGCCGACGCCAAGCCGAAATCCGTGGCCGACATCCGCGCGCTCGGCCGTCCGATCGCCGCCTTCTCCGAGCGCATGGCCGAGACCGACCGCACGGTGAAGAGGTTCCTCTATGGGCGCATGTACGAGCACTGGCATCTCAACCGCTCGCACTCCAAGGCCCGCCGCGTGGTCATGGACCTGTTCGGCATCCTGTTCGCCGAGCCCAACTGCCTGCCGCCGCCCTGGCGCGAACGCGCCGAAGCCGCCGAGCGGGCCGCCCGCGCCCGCATCGTCGCCGACTACATCGCCGGCATGACCGACCGGTACGCGATGGACGAGCACCGGCGGCTGTTTGATTTGTACAATTGAGCCTCAGCGATCGATCGTCAGGTCGGCCGCGAAAAGGACGTCCTGCGGCAGCGTGATACCGAGCCGTTGTGCCGTGCCCAGGTTGACCGCGAACTCGAATTTGGTGGGCAGCTGGATCGGCAGGTCGGCCGGCTTGGTGCCCTTGAGGATGCGCTCGACGTATACTGCGGCGCGCGCGAACAAGTCCGGCAAGTCGGGGCCGTAACTCATGAGCGCACCTGCTTCGGCGAAGGCGCGATGCTCGCCCATGATCGCCACACCGAGATCGAGGGCCATGCGGCAGGTCTGCGACATCAGCGAGGCCGTCAGAAAGTCGCGGATGACAATCACCGTGCTGCCACCCGCAGCCTTCAGTTCGCGGAGCCGATCGAGCAGCTCGACGTCCGATTGCGACGTCAGGCCGAGCCTCAGGGTGCGCAAGCCCTGGGCACGCGCCGCGGCGTCGGTCGCTTCGCCCCAGTGGCGGAACACCGGGTCGGCCACGTTGTGAAGAATGCCGAGTAAGGTCATGCCGGGCAGGGTGCGACGCAAAAGCTCGATGCGCTTGCCCGAAAGCTCCTCCCCGAAGGTCGAGAAGCCGGTGACACTGCCACCGGGCCGCGCCAGGCTCCCATAGGGGTCGCCCGCAGGCGCCGTCGGCAGAAGCCCGATCGCAACGACCGGCGTGGTGGTCCGCTGCACGACGAGGCGGGCTGCCGCCGGACCCGGCAGGACGAAGACGGCCGTCCGACGCTTGATGAGTTCGTCGATATAGCGCTGGGCGGTGACGAGGTCGCCGCTGGCATGGCGCACCTCGATCGTCACCGTGCTGCCGTCGATCAGTCCTTGTCGGGCCAGGCCTTGGCGGAACGCTGCGAGCGTCTCCTGATCGGCTTGCGGAGTGGCGAAGCCCAGAAAGGCGACGACCGGGAGCATCGGTTGAGCCCAGCCCGAGCGGTAGGCGCCACCTCCCATGGCGGCCGACAAGGTGAGCAAAACGCGGCGACGCATCCCGGCGACGCTAACAGAGCGCTCGCTGCCTTGCCACTTTCGCCCGCCGCGGGATGACAAACGCCGCCTTTTCGGCAATACCCCCGCCCCATGAACCCCTACCGCCATTTCATCGGCGTGATCGAGGCCGCGCTGAAAGCCATGCAGGCCGCAGGCGAATTGCCGCCGGAGCTCGATTTCTTCGCCATCACCGCCGAGCCGCCGCGCGATGCCGCGCATGGCGACATCGCCACCAATGCCGCCATGGTGCTGGCCAAGGCCGCGCGCAAGAAGCCGCGCGACATCGCCGAGCCGCTGCTCGCCCGCTTGAAGGACAATCCCGACGTCGTCGATGGCGCCGTCGCGGGCCCGGGCTTCATCAACCTCAAGATCGCCGATTCGTTCTGGCGCGAGCGCCTGCGCGACTGCCTGAAGGCGGGCATCGCCTATGGCGATTCGCCGATGGGCAAGGGCAGCAAGGTCAATGTCGAGTATGTGTCGGCCAACCCCACCGGACCGCTGCACGTGGCGCATGCGCGTGGCGCGGTGGTGGGTGACGCGCTCGCCAACCTGCTGGCCAAGGCCGGCTACGCCGTCACCAAGGAGTACTACATCAACGATGCCGGCGCGCAGGTCGACATCCTCGGCCAATCGACCTTTCTGCGTTACAAGGAAGCGCTGGGCGATTCGATCGGCGATATTCCCGAAGGCCTCTATCCCGGCGAGTACCTGAAAGAAGTGGGGGCCGCGATCGCCAAGCGCGACGGCGCGCGCTGGATCGACAAGCCGCAGTCGGACTGGCTGCCGGTGATGCGCGACTTCGCCATCGAGACATTGATGGGCGAGATCAAGGCCGACCTCGACACGCTCGGCGTGCACATGGACGTCTATTCGTCCGAGCGCGCGCTGGTCGATGCCGGCAAGGTCGACCGTGTGTTCCAGGAGCTCAGCCGTCAGGGCCTGATCTACCAGGGCCGCCTCGACCCGCCCAAGGGCCAGAAGCCCGACGACTGGGAGGACCGCGAGCAGACGTTGTTCCGCGCGACCAGGTTCGGTGACGACGTCGACCGGCCGCTGAAGAAGTCCGACGGCACCTGGACGTACTTCGCCAACGACATCGCCTATCACTACGACAAGTTCCTGCGGGGCTTCGCCGACATGATCGACGTCTGGGGCGCCGACCATGGCGGCTATGTGAAGCGCCAGAAGGCGGCGGTGAAGGCCATCACCGAAGGCAAGGGTGAGCTCGACGTGAAGCTCTGCCAGCTGGTGCGCGTCATGAAGAACGGCGAGCTGGTTCGCATGTCCAAGCGCGCTGGTACATTTGTTACATTGCGGGACCTGCTCGACGAGGTCGGCCCAGATGTCGTGCGCTTCACCATGCTGACGCGCAAGAACGACGCCGCCTTCGACTTCGACCTCGTAAAGGCCACAGAACAGTCACGCGAGAACCCGGTGTGGTACGTGCAGTATGGCCATGCGCGGACTCGCTCCGTGCAGCGGCAAGCTGCCGCCGCCGGCGTCGTGATCGATGGGCTGGACAGCGCCCCATTAGATCGTCTGGGCGACGCCGGCGAGCTTGCCCTGGTCCGCCTCATCGCCCAATGGCCCCGCCAGGTCGAGGCCGCCGCCGCCGCCCACGAGCCGCATCGTATTGCTTTCTATCTCTATGAGCTGGCCGCCGCCTTCCATGCCCACTGGAATCGCGGTCGCGAGGAGCCGGCGCTGCGTTTCGTCGTCGAGGGCGACGAGGAGCTGACCCGGGCGCGTCTGGCGTTGGTACAGGGAATCGGATTTGTGATAGGATCGGGCCTCAAGGTCTTCGGCGTAACTCCCGTCGAAGAGATGAGATAAGGAAAAATGCACATCCGCCGGTCCCCCTCCGGCGACGGTCCAACCATCTACCGGCCGAGCGAGTCGGTAGCCTCCGTACGGCTCGATCCGCCGCCCCGGCCCGTCGCGCACGAACCCGATTCGATTCCCCCGCCGCCGCGGGACTCCCTGTTGATGCGCGTCAATCGACGGCGCGGGCAGATCCTCACCGTCATGGTCTCCATCGCCGCCATCGCGAGCTTCGGCTCGGTCGTGTGGTGGGCGCACAACCAGGACGTCAAGGCAGGCGGTCGCGGGCTGGAGCCGCTGGTCGTCCAGGCGCCGGCCACGCCGACTCGGGTCAAGCCGGAGAATGCCGGCGGCCTCAACGTGCCCAACCAGGACAAAGAGGTGTTCAACCGCCTCCAGCCCGGCACGGTGCCCACCCAGCCGGAAAAGCTGCTGGCCAACCCGACCAACCCCAAGCTGCCGCCCGGCGGAATCCTGCCAACACCGGCCGCGCCCAAGCCGCCCGATGCCGAGGTGGCGGCGAAGACGCCGGCGCCATTGCAGCCCGCGACGCCAGCCGCCGTGACGACGGCCGGGCCGACGGCGCCGCCTGTGGCCGACGTGCCCAAACCCGAGAAGCCCGCCGCCACTGAGAGCGGCCCCAGCATCGCCAGCCTGATCGACAACATGTCGGGCCCGGTCGGCGGCTGGCGCGTGCAGGTCGCCTCGGTGAAGAATGAGGACGTCGCCAAGTCGACCTGGGCGCGCCTGCAAAGTGCGCATGGCGACGTGATGGCCAACCTGCGCATGCAGGCGGTGCGCGTCGATCTCGGCGACAAGGGCGTGTGGTACCGCGTGCAGGCCGGTCCGCTCGACGAGAAGCAGGCGCAAAGCGTCTGCAGCACGCTCAAGACCCGCAAGGCCGACTGCGTCCTAGTCCCGCCGGCACGGTGATAGGGCGCGCCGCCACTCGATTCGATCTCTTCGTCATGTTCCTCTCCCCCTTGGGGGAGAGGTTAGGTGAGGGGGTCAACGCGAAGGTACTCTCCTTCGTCACCCCCTCACCCAGCCTCTCCCCCAAAGGGGGAGAGGAGCATGAGCTGAGCAATTCTCGATGAGCCCTCCTCGAGCCGTCATCTTCGGCTGCTCCGGTCCCGATCTTACCGCGGACGAGCGTGCGTTCTTTCGGGACGCCGATCCGCTGGGCTTCATCCTGTTCGCGCGCAATGTCGACACACCGGAGCGCACGCGTCGTCTCACCGAGGAGCTGCGCTCGTCGGTGGCGCGTGCCGATGCGCCGGTGCTGATCGATCAGGAAGGCGGGCGCGTCGCGCGCCTGCGTCCGCCGCATTGGCGCAAGGCGCCGCCGGCGCGTGTGCTGGGGGAGCTCTATGCGCGCGATCCCGAACGCGGGCTCGAGGCGACGCGTCTCAATTCGCGGCTGCTCGCGGCCGACGTCGCCTCGGTCGGCGTCGATGTCGATTGCCTGCCCGTGCTCGACATCGCTTTCCCGGAAACCCATGCCGTGATCGGCGATCGCGCCTATGCCGACCGGCCCGAGCCCGTCGCCGCGCTCGGGCGCGCCGCTGCCGAAGGACTGCTGGCCCAAGGCGTGATGCCGGTCGTCAAGCACATGCCCGGCCATGGCCGCGCCACGGTCGACAGCCATCACGCGCTGCCGCGGGTCACCGCTTCGCGCGATGCGCTGGAGCGCACCGACTTCCTGCCGTTCAGGCTGCTGGCCGACATGCCGTGGGCGATGACCGGCCACCTCCTGTTCGACGCCATCGATCCCGAGGCCGCCATCACGGTATCGGCACGGGGCGTGAAGGACGTGATCCGGGGCCACATCGGCTTCGATGGCCTGTTGCTGAGCGACGACCTCAACATGCAGGCGCTGGGCGGCACCTTGGGCGAGCGAGCCCGCCGGTCGCTGGCCGCCGGCTGCGACATCGCCCTGCACTGCAACGGTAATATGGCGGAGATGAAGGAGATCGTGGGTCAGACCGGCCCCATGACCGAGGCCGCCGTCCGCCGCTTCGACGCTGGCCGCGCCTACCTTGCTCGCCACCGCGCTCCAGTCGGTTCGCCCGGCATTGCCGACGTGAGGCGGCGACTCGCCGCCCTGCTGCCGGAATGGGGATAAACCGGCCTTAATCCAGTGGCGGTGCAGGCCACCGATGCCCTAAACGGGGACTGCATGAGTGACGCTCAGAGCCCGCCTCCCGACAATTTCACCGCCGCCGGTCCGGACGTGATCGCGCCTGGCGAGGGTGAGCTGATCGTCAATCTCGAGGGCTTCGAGGGCCCGCTCGACCTGCTGCTGACCCTGGCGCGCGACCAGAAGGTCGATCTGCGCCGCATCTCCATGGTCGCCCTCGTCGACCAGTACCTGGCGCACGTGGCCCAGGCGCGGCGGCTCCGGCTGGAGCTCGCCGCCGACTATCTCGTGATGGCGGCCTGGCTTGCCTACCTGAAGTCGCGCCTGCTGCTGCCCGAGCCGCCGGCCGGCGAGGAGCCGTCGGGCCAGGAGATGGCCGACGCCCTGCAATGGCAGCTGCGCCGGCTCGAGGCGATGCAGGAGGCGGGCGTGCGCCTGATGGCGCGGCCGCAGCTCGGCAAGGACATCTTCTCCCGCGGCCAACCCGAGGGCGTGGTCGTCGTGCGTCGCGCCGTGTGGGACGTGAAGCTCTACGATCTGCTCGCGGCTTACGGCCATCAGGTCCGGCCCAAGGATGCCGACACCTATCAGATCGAGGCGATGCAGTTCTTCTCGGTCGAGGAAGCAGCCGAGCGGCTGGGCCGCATGCTGGGCATCGCCATCGACTGGCAGACGCTTGAAGCGTTCCTGCCGGCCGGCCTCACCGATCCGACGCGGCGGCGCTCGGCCATCGCCTCGACCTTCGTCGCCGGCCTGCAGCTTGCCAAGGACGGCTCGCTGGAGCTGCGCCAGACCGAGCGGTTCGGCCCGATCTATTTGCGTAAGCGTACTGAGCAACGGTGACGGGGCTCCCTATGTCGGAATCAGAAGTGCCAGAATCAGAAGTGCCAGAATCAGAAGCCGAAGAGAAAGTGACCCCCGAAAACGTCACGGACGTCGTCTCGCCCGATCACGCGCAGCACCTGCGGCTGCTCGAGGCCCTGGTCTTCGCCGGCACCCAGGCGCTCGACGAGAAGGAACTGGCCGACCGGCTGCCCAACGACGCCGACGTGAAGCGCCTGATCATCGATCTCACCGAGATGTATGCCGGCCGCGGCGTCAATCTGGTGCAGGTCGCGGGCGGCTGGGCTTTCCGCACCGCCCCCGATCTTTCCGAGAAACTGAAGATCGAGCGGCCGGTGACGCGCAAGCTCTCGCGCGCATCGGTCGAGACGCTGGCGATCATCGCCTACCACCAGCCGGTGACGCGCGCCGAGATCGAGCAGGTGCGCGGCGTCGGGCTCAGCAAGGGCACGCTCGACCTGCTGTTCGAGCAGAACTGGATCCGGCCGATGGGCCGCCGCCGCGCGCCGGGCAAGCCGGTGACCTGGGGCACCACCGACTTCTTCCTCGAGCATTTCGGCCTGCCGACCCTCGACGACCTGCCGGGTCACGAGGAGCTTAAGGCCGCAGGGCTCTTGGACCCGCGCTCGCAGCCCCCCATATTTCGGCCCGAAGAGCCCGATCTGCCGCTCGAACCGGGCGAAGACGAGGCCGACGAGCCGCTGGCCGTCGACGAAACGGGACGCTGAACCGACGTTCGAGGCCCACAAAGGGCCTTATTCGACTGGTTGCCGGGCCTTCCGACGCGGTGCCATAATCGGCCCGCGCCGACCGCAATCGTTTTTGGGAGCAATTGGCAATGGGTAGCTTCAGCATATGGCACTGGCTGATCGTGCTGGCCGTCGTGCTGCTACTGTTCGGTGGTCGCGGCAAGATCTCGCAGCTCATGGGCGACTTCGGCAAGGGCCTGTCGGCCTTCAAGAAGGGCGTGGGCGGCTCGGAAGAGCAGCCGCCGGTCCAGGCCGGCCAGCCGGGTGACGCGGCCAAGCCGATCGCGGCGCAGGCCACCACCACGCCGCCGGGCGGACAGCAGGTCCACCAGGACAGCGCCGCCAAGGTCTAGCGGCGCCGTCGTCGGTCGCGGACTTGGACGCCCCCTTGAACGCACATGTTCGGTATCGATAGTCCCGAGCTTCTGGTCATCGCCATCGTTGCCCTGGTCGTGATCGGCCCGAAGGAGTTGCCGGGCCTGTTGCGCAGCTGGGGCAAGTGGATGGCCCAGATGCGCGGCATGGCGGCGGAATTCCGTGGCCATGTCGACGAGATGGTGCGCCAGTCCGAGCTCGACGAGGTGAGGAAGCAGCTCGAGGGCGGCGCCGGCGGACTCGACCTCAAGTCGCTCGATCCGACCAAGCAGATCAAGAGCCACATCCAGGAAGGCATGGCCGAAGGCGAGAAGGCCTTCAACGAAGCCAAGGCCAACTTCGACAACCCGCTGGCCGAGCCGGAATCTGCTCCTCAGATCGCCGCCGAGCCGCAGCCCACCGTCGCCGAAGCGGCCCCGATCACCAGCGAGCCGCTGCCAGAGCCGACACCGGAGCCGGCACCCGCTGCCGAGCGATCGCCGGATGCAGCCGAAGAGAAGCCAGCCAAGGCCGCGGCGGCTGGCTGAAGGCGCCAATTAGCGCTTTGAATTGCCCTGCAAAGGGCGGCATAACGCGGCACCCAGGCCGCAAAGACCTTCCTTGACCCAAGTTCACGACGGACCCGAAGACGACAAGCCGATGCCGCTGCTCGATCATCTGATCGAGCTGCGCAAGCGGCTGATCTACGCCCTGATCAGCTTCATGCTGGTGTTCTTCATCGCGTTCTACTTTGCCAAGCCGATCTTTTCGTTCCTGATCCAGCCGGCCCTGCATGACGGCTACAAGATGCAGGTCCTCGATATCTTCGAGTTCTTCTTCGTCACCGTGAAGCTGTCGGCCTTCCTGTCGCTGATCGTCGGCTTCCCGCTGATCGCGACGCAGATCTGGCTGTTCGTGGCGCCAGGCCTCTATCGCCAGGAGAAGCGCGCCTTCCTGCCGTTCCTGGTGGCCACGCCGTTCATGTTCTATGCCGGCTGCGCGGTCATGTACTACGTGGTGATGCCGTACGTGATCAACTTCATGCTGACACAGTACGCACCACAGGACGTCGAGAAGAACCTGCGCGCCGCCGACTACCTCGAGCGCGTCCTGCAGCTGGTCTTCGCCTTCGGGTTCGCCTTCGAGATGCCGGTGCTGCTGACCCTGATGCTGCGCGTCGGCATCATCTCGAGCGCCAGCCTGAAGGCGAAACGCCGCTACGCCATCGTCATCTGCTTCGTCGTCGCCGCCGTGCTCGCGCCGCCCGATGTGGTAAGCCAGATCGCGCTCGCCGTGCCGCTGATCGCCTTCTACGAGATCAGCATCCTGATCGGTGTCTGGATCGAGCGGAAACGCGCGGACGAGGACAAGAAGGCCGAGGAAGAGACGAACAACGCCGATTCCGCCGGTAGCTGAACCATGCACGACATCCGCTTCATCCGGGAGAACCCCGCCGCCTTCGATGCCGGCCTGAAAAAGCGCAACCTCGCACCGCTGTCGGCCGAGCTGCTCGACATCGACAAACGCCGCCGCGCCGCCATTTCCGAAAGCGAGGCGGCGCAAGCCAAGCGCAAGGCGCTCAGCCGCCAGATCGGCATCGCCAAGGGCAAGGGCGAGAACGCAGATGCGCTGATGGCCGAGGTCGAAGCGCTGGAAGCCACCCTCAAGCAGGGCGAGGCCGAGGCCAAGCGTCTGGACGAGGAGCTGACGCGGCGTCTGGAAGTGCTGCCCAACCTGCCGTTCGACGACGTGCCCGACGGCGCCGACGAAACTGGCAATGTCGAGATCCGCCGCGTCGGCAGCCAGCGCAACTTCCCGTTCCAGCCGAAGGACCATGTGGCGCTGGGCGAGGCGACGGGCGAGATGGACTTCGCCTCGGCCGCCAGGATCTCCGGCGCGCGTTTCGTGTTCCTGAAGAAGCATCTGGCGCGGATGGAGCGCGCCATCGCCCAGTTCATGCTCGACCTGCACACCTCGGAAGAGGGTGGTTACACCGAGGTCAACCCGCCGCTCTTGGTGCGCGACAACGCGGCCTACGGCGTGGGCCAGCTGCCCAAGTTCGCCGAGGACATGTTCCACACCGACAACGGGTTCTGGCTGGTGCCGACCGCCGAGGTGCCGCTCACCAACCTGGTGAACGACACGATCGTCGAGGAGAAGGACCTGCCGCTGCGCTTCACCGCCTTCACACCGTGCTTCCGGTCGGAGGCGGGCGCGGCGGGCAAGGACACGCGCGGCATGATCCGACAACACCAGTTTCCCAAGGTCGAGCTGGTCAGCATCACGACGCCCGAGCAGTCGGACGCCGAGCATCAGCGCATGACGGGCCGCGCCGAAGAAATCCTGAAGCGCCTCGGCCTGCCGTTCCGCACTATCGTGCTCTGCGGCGGCGACATGGGGCCGGCCTCGCGCAAGACCTTCGACATAGAAGTCTGGCTGCCCGGCCAGAACGCCTATCGCGAGATCTCCAGCTGCTCCAACTGCGGCGAGTACCAGGCGCGCCGCATGAACGCGCGCTTCCGGCCGAAGGAAGGCAAAGGGACACGCTTCGTGCATACCCTAAACGGCTCGGGTCTCGCGGTCGGCCGCACGCTGATTGCGATCCTGGAGAACTATCAGAATGAGGACGGCTCGGTGACCATCCCGGAGGCGTTGCGGCCCTACATGGGCGGGCTCGCTGCGTTGCCCGCGCCGAAGAACCGCAAGTGAGCCCCGACAAGTGAGCCCCGAAGAGATCGCGCGCAAGCGCATCCTCGTCACCAATGACGACGGCATCAATGCGCCCGGCCTGGAGGCGATGATCGACATCGCCACCCAGCTCTCCAAGGACGTCTGGGTCGTGGCGCCCGAGTACAATCAGAGCGGCGCCGGCCACTCGCTGTCGCTCACCCATCCGGTGCGGGCCCGCCAGCTCACCGAGACCAAGCACGCGTTGGAAGGCACGCCGACCGACTGCGTGCTGTTCGCCGTCAAGCACCTCCTCAAGGACCACAAGCCCGACATCGTGCTGTCCGGCGTCAATCGCGGCGGCAACATGGCCGACGACGTCACCTACTCGGGCACGATCGCCGGCGCCATGGAGGGCTGCCTGCTCGGCATCCCCTCAATCGCCTTCAGCCAGCCCTACACCCAGCCCCACCCGCCGAAGTGGGAGACGGCGACGCAGTTCGGCGCCGATATCGCCCGCCGCGTGCTCGGCATGGGAATCCCGCGCAACGTGCTGATCAACGTCAACTTCCCCGACGTCGCGCCGTCGGCGGTCAAGGGCGTGCGCGTGACGCGCCAGGGTGTGCGCGCCTTCGGCGGCCAGATCGTCGAGCGCACCGACCCGCGCGGCGGCACCTACTACTGGATCGCCTATGCGCCGGGCGCGCACGAGCACGACGACGAGAGCGACCTCACCTCGGTACGCTCGGGCTACGTGTCGGTGACGCCGCTGCATCTCGACCTCACCCACGAGGCGACGCGCCGCAAGCTCGCCCAGCAGTTCGCGGGCTGAGCCGAGGCCGGCCGTGAACGTCCCGGCCATGCAACGCCTGATCGCCGAGCTGCGGCAGTCGGGCATCGCCGACGAAAGAGTTCTGGCCGCGATTGCCGCCGTCGACCGCGAGCGCTTCGTCTCGCCGACCTTCGCCGAGCGGGCCTGGGAGAACACCGCCCTGCCGATCGCCTTCGGTCAGACGATCAGCCAGCCGCTGGTGGTCGCCGCCATGACCGAGGCGCTGCGCGTTGGCCCGCGCATGAAGGTTCTGGAGATCGGCACCGGCTCGGGCTACCAGGCCGCCGTGCTGGCCAAGCTGGCGCGCCGCGTCTACTCGGTCGAGCGCTTCAAGCCGCTTTCGCGCGAAGCCGAGAAGCTCCTGATCAACCTCGGCATCTACAACGTCGTGTTCGACGTCAACGACGGCAGCAAGGGCTGGCCGGGCCAGGCGCCGTTCGACCGCATCATCGTCACTGCCGCCGCCGAGGAGCGCCCGCAGGCGCTGATCGACCAGCTGGCCGTCGGCGGCATCCTGATCGTGCCGGTCGGCCGCGATCCCACCGCCCAAGTCGTCGAGCGCATCGTCAAGAGCGAGAGCGGCCTGCAGCGCGATACGCTGATGCCCGTGCGCTTCGTCCCGCTGGTCGCGGGCGCGCTCCCGGTCCTGGGGCAGGGCTAAGGGAGCGCCGGCCTCTGGCCCGCTCATGATCATGATGCGGGCCGGCGGCCCGCGCTCCCTTAAGACGTGCTACACAGTCCACAATCGAAACCCGGGGAGGATCAGGCATGGCGGTCGCCGCACCGCGCATCCACGAGGCACCGGACGACCTGCTGGCCGCCATCGACTACTGTTACGACCAGGGCTGGACCGACGGCCTGCCGGTCGTGCCGCCGCAGGTCGATCGCGTGCATGCCATGCTGGCCGCCGATGATCGGCCGCCGGAGACGGTGATCGCCAAACATCCGGCGACAGGCCTCGAGCTCTCGCTGCATGCGGCCGCGGTGAACGCCGTCATGGCGGGCTGCCTGCCGGCGTACTTCCCCGTGCTGGTCGCCGCCTTCGAGGCGATGGACCGCGAACCGTTCAACTTCCACGGCTCGACCGCCAGCACCGGCGGCTCGGCGCCGCTGCTGGTGGTGAGCGGGCCGCTGGCCGACGAGATCGGCATGAATGCCGACGTCAACCTGTTTGGCCCGGGCAATCGCCCCAATGCCACGATCGGCCGCGCGACGCGGCTCATCCTGCGCAACGTCTTCCAGATGCTGCCCGGCATCTCCGACAAATCCACCCAGGGCAACCCCGGCAAGTACAGCCTCTGCATCGCCGAGCGCGCGCGGGGCAACCCGTGGCCGCTGCTCTGCCAGGAGCAGGGCTATCCGGCCGGCACGTCGAGCGTCACCGTCTACGCCGCGGGCGGCTTCTGCAATGTCGAGAACCATGGCGGCAACACGCCCGAGCAGGTTTTAGGCTCGGTGGCCGACGCCATGGCCAACTACGGCTGCATCACCCTGGGCCAGAGCGTGGTCATCCTGGCGCCCGAGCACATGCAGATCGTGGCCGGCGCGGGATGGACGCGAAAGCAGACGCAAGCGTTCCTGTTCAGCCACGCCAAGCGCTCGGTCGAGGGCATGAAGGGCGTCGGCAAGTTCCGCGATCGCGAGTACGACACCCAGCACGGCAATGGCGCCCATGTGCTGGCCGAGAAGGATTTCATGCATCGCGGCCTTACCCCCGACGACATACTGATCACCTTGGGCGGCGGTGACGCCGGCGGCCATTCGTGCTTTCTGCCGTCGTGGAGTCGCGGTCGCGGCTCGATCCTGCAGCACGCGCCGATTCGCATCGCCAAGAAGAGGTAGGAGGACCCGATGCAGCTCTATGCTCCCACCGCGACCATGGCGACACGCAAACGCACCCGGGCGCCCAAGCTTGCCAAGCTCGACGGCGCGCGCATCGGCATCCTGGAGAACGGCAAGCTCAATGCCGAGGAGATGCTGAACGAGGTCGCCCAGCTCTTCGTGCAGCGCCACGGCTGCACCGTGGTCAAGCTTGCCTCGAAGAAGAACGCGAGCGCGCCCGCTCCCGCCAACACGCTCAACCAGGTGGCGCCGGAAGTCGACTTCCTGATCACCGGGCTGGGGGATTGAGGGTCCTGCTCGACGTGCAGTCTGCACGACGGCATCTCCTTCGAGCAGCTCGGCAAGCGGGCTGTGGTGATCTGCACGACGCCCTTCGAAGTGACCGCGAAGAACATCGCGCGCGTCCTGGGGCTTCCCGACTACCCCTTCACCAGGGTCCAGCACCCGATCGGCAGCTGCACTTTGCCGGAGCTCAAGGCCCGCGCCGAGGTGGCTTACCAACAGGCCCTGGCGATATTGCTTGACGCCTAAGCGTCATCCCGAGCGGAGCCGCCCCCATAACGAAGTGGGGGGCGGCGCAGTCGAGGGACCTTTTTCCTGACACCGCGGCAAAAAAGGTCCCTCCGCTGCGCCTCGCTGCGCTCGGCTCCGGTCGGGATGAACCCGATTCCCGCCGGAATCGTGATGCAGTAGAATGGGGGCATGAAAAGAGCCCCTCGCTACCCCTCGCGATGGGCCGGCTGGATGCGCACGCTGGGTACAACGGCGGCGCTGTCGGTCGCGCTCGGCGCCTGCGCCAATCCGTTCGGTACCCGTCCGGGCACCACCGAATATCCCGGTTCGGGCGCTGGCCCGAATGCCGCGGCCGTCTACGTCGTGAACGAGAAGGACACCGTCGCAAGCGTTTCGCAGCGCTTTGGCGTGTCGGAACAGACCATCATCGACCGCAACAAGCTCAAGGGCCCGCCCTACACGTTGAAGGTCGGCCAGTACCTCGAATTGCCCGGCGCCAAGTTCGTTGCCGACAACACCGGCGGCGCCACCCAGGCCGTCGCCCCCAACGCCCCTGGCCCGGTCAAGAAGGAGAGCCTGGCTCCGCCGCCCGGCGCCAAGGGCGAATCGGGCGCGGCCGCGCCGGCGCACACGGCCGGCCAGCCGACGCCGCTTGCCGCACCCGCCGGCGAGACGCCGAAATCCGAGCCGGTCAGCGTCGCGGCCACGCCGCCGCCGCGCATGGCCTGGCCGGTCAACGGCAAGATCCTGGCGCCCTATGGCACCGCGGCCGGCGGCCAGAAGAACGACGGCATCGACATCCAGGCCACCGCCGGGGAGTCGGTGAAGGCGGCCGACGGCGGCACCGTGATCTATGCCGGCTCCGACGTCGCTCATCTCGGCAACCTGCTGCTGGTCCAGCATCCCGGCGGCTACATCACCGCCTACGGCAACAACGAGGCGCTTCTGGTGAAGAAGGGCGACGCGGTGAAGAAGGGCCAGGTCATCGCCAAGGCCGGCACCTCGGGCGGCGCGGCCAGCCCGAGGGTGCATTTCGAGGTCCGCCGCGGCGGCAGCAAGACCATCGATCCGATGACGGTGCTGCCGGCGCAATAGGCCTACGCGACGCGGCGAACCGACAGCTGCTTTCCGGTCGCGTCGATCACGACGGCGATTGCCGTCGGCGATGGGGCGAGCTCCTCGACAGCAATCGCTGGGTCGAGCAGCGCGTCGGGATCGTAATGCAGCTTGACGATGCGCTGCCTGCCGTCGGCATCGGCTGCTGCCTGTGCGTCGAAGATCGCGAGCTCCAGCCGGACCATGTCCTCGACCGGACCGCCGGGCAGGAGACCCGCGGCGATGCGCTCCCGCAGCCACAGGCCGAAGCGCCAGGCTTCCCAGCGATACTGCAGGGTGGCGTGGCGCGAGGCCGCCCAGAAGGCGTCGAGCTCCGCCATCAGCCGGCCCCCCAGCAGGCGGCAGGAGTTGGGCAGCACCGAATAGACGGGGATCAGGCGGTTCACGCGAAACAGCGAGCAGTTGATCGACATTCCTTCCTCGCGCGCCATCGCTTGCAGTCGCTGCTGCTCGCGTGCACTGAGGGCATACTCGGCCAGCACATCGGCGCCCGCGCGCAGGTCGAGGCACCGTTCGGGTGCGGCGATCAGGTCGGCAAAAGCGCGCTGGAATTCGGCGATCGACATGATGGTGCCTCCGGTCGAGCAAGTGCTGCGCGCATGCGGTCGAGCTCCTTCAGCACACCGGCCTCGCCGAGACCGGGGAAGTAGGATTCGTGGAACTCGAAGGTGACGCCCGCGAGGTTGCGGCAGCGCGGCGCGGTGCGTCTGAGCAGGCGCCAGACCTCGGCCGGGCAGGCGCCGGCATGACTGTCGAGGTAGGCGCCGAACAGCCGGTTGCCGCCGGCGACATGCATCTCGCCCACCGCGTCGAGATCGAGGCGGTCGATATAGAGATCGGGATCGATGCCGAGATTGACGGCATTGACGTGGAGGTTGTGCAGGTCGAGCAGCAGGCCGCAGCCGGTCCGCCGCACCAGGGCGTTGACGAAATCCTCCTCGCTCATGTCGCAATCGGGTACCGGCGTGTGCACCACGCCGTTCTCGAGCAGGAGCCTGGTGCCCAGCATGTCCTGCACGCGGCCCACGCGCTCGCACAGCATCTCGAGCAGGTCGTGGTCCCAGGGAAGCGGCAGGGCGAGCCCGGCGTGATGATCGGCCGTCACCTCGGTCTGCACGCGCACCGCCGAGAGATGCTCGCTGATCCAGCCGAACCGGTAGCGCCGATGCCACTTGGCCAGCTGTTTCACGTGATCGATGTCGAAGGTCGAGCCGCTGGCGATCGACAGGCCGACGCCGTGCGCGACCAGCCGATGGTGCGACGCCAGCTCGTCGAGCAGCGCGACCTCGTCGGGGAGAGGGACGAACCTCTCCCCGCGATCGCGCCCGAGGTCCTGCCAGAACCTCTCCGGTATCACCGACAGGAAGTCGGCGGCATCGGGCCGGGCGCGAACGAGGTCGACCAGCGAGCCGTTGAACAGGACACCGACTCGCGCGGCCATGGCTCACATCCGCTTCATGGTGCCGAGGTCGACCTTCACCAGGTTCTCGATCTCTTCCTGCTCCTGGAACAGGATCGGCACGCCCGAATTGCAGGGCAGGCAGCCTTTCAGCTTGCCCAGCAGGTCGCTGAGCGTGGGCTGCAGCCGTACCGTGTCGGCGAGGGTCGTGCCCTTGGGCACGGTGACCTTGAGCACGGGCTGCACGCCGTCGCGGACGAGCTGGATATTGGCAATACGTTCCTTGGCCATGTGACGCTCCGTTGTTGAAGATTGGGCGGCCCAACTACGGGAGGTAGACGTCTACCGGATACTATTATAAGTTGTAGACTGTGGCCGCGTTATGACGACTGCGACTGAAAAATGCATGTCTCGCCGCTACACGACCTTGCCGTCGAGCTTGTACTCGCCGCGGCGATCCTCGATCTCCAGCACCCAGACGTCGGGATCGCGCGCGACCTGGCGAGCGATATAGGCGTCGGCCTCGGGCTCGGTCACCGGGTTGGGGCCGGTGCCGCGGCTCCAGGCCGGCCCGTCATCCATCGAGCTTGCCTGGGTGTAGACGGTCACGCCCGCCTCGAAGCGGTTGATCTTGAGCAACACCGTCCCGGCATCGGGATCGCCGCGGCGCACCACGGCGGCCGGAATGAACGCGCGGTCGCACAGCCGCACCTGCGCGCTGACCCAAAGGCCGGTCGTGAGCCCCATCACCATGCAAGACACCTCACTCGACGCTCACGTTCCTCTCCCCCGCTGGGGGAGAGGCTAGGTGAGGGGGCTTCGAAAACTCGTGCAACCCCCTCACCCAACCTCTTCCCCTAGCGGGGAGAGGAGCATGACCTTCGCGAATGGAAAGAGTCATTCCAGTGCGTCGTCGAGTCCATCGAAGACCGCGCGGGCGCCGCGCCAGCGGAAGCGGATGCAGGCGAAGGGCAGCGCCTGCAGCGCGGCGTCGTCGCGGTCACCCAGGGCCGCCGGCGCCACCAGGATCGGCCGCACGTCCGGCCCGCCGCGCGCCGAGGCGAGCGACAGCGAGCCCACCGCCATGGCGAGCTCCTCGGCCCCGCCGTCGGCGACCAGCGCGAACAAGGGCTGCGGCCGCTCGCCGCGCAGGGAGAACAGATCCTCGACGCCGCCGAACAGCCCGCGCTTGGCCAGTTCCTCGTGCAGCGCCACGTCGACCAGCCGGCGGTCGCAAGCCGCCATCGCCGAATCGGCGATCGATGGCTCGACACAAAGCCCGGTGCGCATCGACGGCGGCTCGCCCGCCTTGAAGCGGCGCACGGCATCGACGAACTGCCCCAGCAGCCGCGTCAAGCGCGGGCTGTGGAGCGGCGCGATCACCAGCGCCTCGGTCTCCTCGCCATCGGGCCAGGCGAGCTTGCGCCATACGCCGTCGGCCAGGAATTCGCGGAAGCCCGATTTGCTCTGGCCGGGCCGCGAGCCGCCCATCCGGCCGGAATGGCAGAGATAGAGCGCGCCGCGATCGTCTGCGGCGATGATGCCCGCCACCTTCCGGTCGGCGCCGGCACGCGGCAGGTTGATCTCGCAGGTGATGCTTTCGCGCTTGGCCGGCGCGTCGGGGGCGTGGCCCAGCACCAGGGCATCGCGCGTCGATCTCGGCTCGAAGGCCCACCAGTAGGCGTCGTCTCGTGCCCAGTGAATCGTGGTGCGCAATTCGCCGCCACGCCAAGTCAGTCGCACGCCGCGCGAAGGAATGCCCTTTAGGGCCCCTTGCAGGCGCTTGATGGCGCGTTCGATCCGCCTCGGCTCCCCCACGGCCCGTAGCATGCTCGATCCTACTCTTGTGAGTTATCCTTGCCGATGTGGACAGCTTCGGCCATTTAGCGCCCTCCAGATTAGTTCCGAGTATGGCCGATCCACCTCTGCTGGCCCTGGCCGGCATCCGCTACCACCTGGGCGACCAGACCATCCTCGACGGCGTCGATCTCGGCATCGCGCCGGGCGAGCGGCTCTGCCTGGTCGGCCGCAATGGCGCGGGCAAGTCGACCCTGCTTCGGATCCTGGCCGGCGAGCCGATCGCCGATGCCGGCACGCGCTTCGCCCAGCCCGGCGCCACTGTGGCCACCCTGCCGCAGGAGCCCGATTTCACCGGCCATCCGACCGTAGGCCACTATGTCGCCTCGGCGCTCTCCGATTCGCTCGGGCCCAGCGATTACCGCGTCGCGGCCCTGCTGGCCGAGGTGAAGCTCGACGGCGCCCGGAATCCCGCCGAGCTGTCGGGCGGCGAGGCCCGCCGGGCGGCACTCGCCCGCGCCCTGGTCGGCGAGCCCGACGTGCTGCTGCTCGACGAGCCCACCAACCATCTCGACCTGCCGACCATCGAATGGCTCGAGGAGCGGCTCGCCACGTGGAGGGGCGCCTATGTCCTGGTGAGCCACGACCGGCGCTTCCTCGACAACCTCGCCCGCGCCGTGCTGTGGCTCGACCGCGGCATCGTGCGCCGCCTCGACAAGGGCTACGCCGCCTTCGAGGAGTGGTCGACCGACATCCTCGAGCGCGAGGCGACCGAGCGACACAAGCTCGACCGCCTGATCGAGCGCGAGACCGAATGGGCGGGCAAGAGCATCCGCGCCCGCCGCACGCGCAACGAGGGCCGCCTGCGCCAGCTGAACGAGTTCAGGAAACAGCGCCGCCAGCAGATCGGCCCGGTCGGGCGCGCCACCATCGAGGTCGGGCCAGCAGAACAGTCCGGCGCACTCGCCATCACCGCACGCAACATCTCCAAGCACTTTGGCGAGCGCACCATCGTCGAGAATTTCTCGACCCGCATCTTCCGCCGCGACCGCGTCGGACTGATCGGTCCCAACGGTGCGGGCAAGACGACGCTGTTGCGCATGCTGATCGGCGAGCTGGCGCCGGACACCGGTTCGGTGAAGCTCGGCGCGAATCTTGTGCCGGTGGTGATCGACCAGCGCCGCATCGCGCTCGATCCCGAGAAGACCCCTTGGGAAATCCTGGCCGACCGCAACGACCATCTGCTGGTGCGTGGCCGGCAGATGCACGTCATGAGCTACCTGCGCGAATACCTGTTCCGTGACGAGCAGGCGCGCCAGCCCGTGCGCACCCTGTCGGGCGGTGAGCGCAACCGCCTGCTGCTCGCCAAGGCGCTGGCCGCGCCCTCCAACCTGCTGGTGCTCGACGAGCCGACCAACGATCTCGATGCCGACACGCTCGACCTGCTGCAGGACGCGCTGGGCGACTACGACGGCACTGTCCTGCTGGTGAGCCACGACCGCGATTTCCTCGACCGGCTGGTGACCTCGACCGTCGCGCTTGAGGGCGACGGGACGGCGATCGAGTACGCCGGCGGCTACAGCGACTACGTGATCCAGCGCGGGCCGCGCGAAGCTGCGGCCGCTCCGTCGCCGGCGCGCAAGGCGAAGGCCCCAGAGAAGGCACCAGAGAAGGCACCGGTTCGCGAGAGTGCCCCCAGGGCACGGCTCGGCTACAAGCGCGAGCGCGCGTTGATGGAATTGCCCAAGACGATCGAGGCCCTGCAGGCCGAGATCGCAGCGCTCAATGGTGCGTTGGCCGATCCCGATCTCTACCGCCGCGACGCCGCGACATTCGCCGCCAAGACCGCGCGTCTTGCGGCGGCACAGGGCGAGCTCGACGCCGCCGAAACCGAATGGCTCGAGCTCGAGATGCTGCGCGAGGAACTGGGCGGTTGAACTACGCCGCCTCGCGGTAGTCGAAATCGTCCACGAAGGGCTCGACGTGCTGCGCCTCGTCGATCGATGCAGCCGCGCCGACGCTGGCCGTGAACTGCCCGCGGCTCAGCGCCTGGGCGAGGCAGTCGTGATTGAAGAGCGCCATCTCCTTGGACTCCTCGTAGATTTCCAGCAGGGCGCGCGCCACCGAGGCATCGAGGCCTGAGCGCTCGAGCTCGCGAACCTGCAGACGCTGGCTCAGCAGCGCCTGCCGACAGGCCATGACGCGCGCTGACGCGTCGCGAAGATTGTGTTCCAGGGCAAAGCGATCCATGACGGCGCTCCGTTTACTCTCACAAGTTTCCCAGGACCTTCCGCCAGCCAACGCATATTCCAGGCGAGCGATGCGTCCTAAGCTTCTGATCCCAGTGTGGGACGAGGCCTGGGCGCTTTTTTCGACCGCTTTGGGGCAAGGGACGAACGGCCGTGTGCCGTGCTCGCGGCTGAAATAGGGCCGAAAAGAGGCGACGTCGGAGGCGCCGTCACTGGTGTCGCCACGTACGCTTTACCAAAAGGCATTCACAGGAAAACACATGGTCAGCGAAGAAGTGCGCTCGCAAAAATCGTGGCGACAACGATGCGCGCGCGGATGATCGCCGAGCGGCCGATCGTTGCGAACAACTAAAAGTGCATACCTTGACAGTTACTCGCGCAAAACGTGCGATCGCCTTCAATCGCGCGGTACGTCGGTCGGCCCGAGGAGCGGCTGCTTCTCCTGTTTCTTGACGGAGGGCAGCATCGCCAGCCACGGCTGCGACGAGCGGACCCAGTATTGGTCGCGAGGGGCAAGCTGGTCGCCTGGCGGATCGTGCCGACGCGCTACATGTGGCTCAGGTTCTCCTCGGCAGGCGGGTTGGCATCGGACCGCTCCAGCAGGATCCAGCATCGCGTTTCCGCGGCCCGACGGAAATGCTCTTCCAGATAGCCGCCGTAAAGCCGCATCAGGTCGTCGGTCCAGGGCGGGCTGGTCGGGAACTTCGGGACCAGCACGTAGCGCACCGCGCCGAGATACTGGCCGACGGGCCGCGGCGGCGCGCTCCAGGTCGACCAAAGGTTGGCGCCGGGCGCGGGGGGCCGGCCCAGCATGAAGGGCAGGGGATTGACGCTGTCCAGCAGGGCGATGCTTCCCGGGTCGCGGCTCGCCAGCAGGTCGGCCGCGTCCGTCAGCACCAGCACGTATTCATAGTCGGACAGCTGGTAGAGCGGCGGCTGCGGTCGGTTGGCCCTGGCTCGCGCTGGATAGTCGAAGCTGTGCGAGAAGCTCAGGAAGGTGCCGCGCTCGCCTTCCGGCACGGCGAGGCCTTTGAGGTTGGTGCGATCGACGGCGAAGAGTCCCTGCGCCGCGCGCGCCTCGGCGTGATAGCCCGCGATGCTTGCGGCCTGGCCGCCGATCGCGAACAGCGGGAACAGCAGCAGCGTCAGGAGCCACGGCGCGATCTCGCGGTTGCGCTGGGCCGCGAAGCTCACGCGCAGCCGATCGTAGAGCACGAACAGGATCACCATGACCGATGGCATCCCCGCCGCCTGCGAGTTCTGCGACAGCAGCAGGAACGACATCGCCAGCAGGAAGACGAGCGTCAACGGCAAGCGGAACGATTCCCGCCCCGACCACCACATCCACAGCGCCACGACCACCGCGGCGAGATACGGCCCGTACTGGCCGATCGCGGCGACGAAGTTTTTGACGTGCAGCATCAGCGACTTGCGTACCGCGCCGCTCCCGGCCCAGCTCAGGATGTCGCCGAGATAGGCATGGTTGTGCGGCGCGAGCGCATTCAGGGTGAGCAACGTCGAGAGGACGACCCACGTCCGCCAGTGGTGGCGGATATGGGGCTGGAACAGCAGGGCAAAGCCCACGGTCGCAAGCCCCGCGGCGAAATAGGTGATCTTGAGATAGAACATCGCCGCCAGCAGCCCGCCGGCGACGGCGATGTCGACAGAGGCACGGTGTTCGCGCCGGCTCGGGGCCACGAACAGGATCAGCGCCAGGATGCTGTAGGCGCTCCAGCCGTAGCGATTGTAGGACATGGCGAAGCTGTACTGCTCGGGACGGTCGCCGACATTGGCCGGCATCAGCGCCAGCAGGCTGGCGAAGAGCACGAACAGCACGGCCGGCAGCAGCGGCAGGCGCCGGGCGGCGGCGAGCCAGGCGGCGAGGAACAGAGCGGCCGTCATGATCGCGACGTTGACCAGGAAGGCGAAAGGTCCCGGTCCGAGCACGATGAAACCCAGCGCCGTCAGCAGGAAGCTAAGCCGGCCCGTGGGATCGTGGAAATCGACATGCGCGACCTGCCCGGCGTAGAGGTGCCAGGCGCCCGACAGATTGAACAGCAGGTCCTGCGTCATCGCCTTGCTGAGCATCACAGGCGGCGACAGCACCGCCCAGGCCGCGGCCAGCACGGGCAATCCGGCAAGCACCAGCACAAGCAAAGGCGACGACGGGACGGCGCGCGCCGACGCGGCAATCAGACGCCGCGCCGTCGGTCGCGGCGACGCAAGGGCCGATTCCTCCGAAGGAATTGCCATACACCCCGTCCGATTGTTCCCACCCACGGTCCTTGCGCTAACACGAGCCCGGTTGACGCGCTGTGACCAGTCGGGGGCGCAGGGCACGCCCGCCCGCACGGCGGTGGCCGCCGATCAGCCCGGGATCACCGCCGTCATGGTGACTTCGAACAGCAGCTCATCGCGGGCGAGCCGCGGCACCGGCACGAGCGTACTGGCCGGCATCCGATGCGCCGGGAAGCAGCCCGCCGTGCAGAGCGCCAACATTTCGAGGTCGGCCTCGCTGTAGTCGACGATGTAGATCGTCATCGACACTACCTGGTCCATGCGCGCCTGTGCGGCTTCGAGCGCAATCCGAACGTTCTCGAAGGCCTGGACCATCTGGCCTTCCTTGCTGGATGCGATCGAGCGGTCGACGCGATACCCGGTCTGGCCGGCAACGTATACCGTGGTGCCGCTGGGAGCGACCACGACCTGGCTGAAGAAGCGGCGCGAGTCCATCAGGCCTGGCGGATTGAGATGGCGTGCGGAATGGGACATCGCGCGAAAACCATAACATACTGGCGGCCATGACTCGGGAGGAAAGGCTGAGGCGCCGTTTCGGCGATCTTGCCGATGACATCGCGGCCCGCCTGCCGGACCGTGAGGGCCTCGTGTTCGGCGCCACGCGCTATACGTTTCGCGAGGTCGCGTCGCGCATCGACGACGCAGCGCGCCGCCTGATCGCGGCCGGCGTCGGCCACGGCGACCACGTCGCCTTGTGGCTCAACAATTGCGACGACTGGATCTTCATCGCCTTCGCCGTCCAGAAGATCGGCGCGGTGCTGGTGCCGATCAACACGCGCTTCCGCTCGCGCGATCTCGCCTACGTGCTGGCGCAATCGGACTCAAGCTTCCTGATCACGCACGACCTCTCCGGTCCCATCGACTACGCCGCCCTGGTGCGCGAGGCCGTGGATTTGCCGGCGACCGGTGTCGATGTGCGCGACCCGCGCTTCCCGAAGTTGCGTCGCGTGATCCTGCTGGGACACCCGGCCCAGGCAGGCACCCTCGACTGGTCGGCGCTCGCCGGACCGGCAGCCGACGTTTCCGCTGACGACGTCGCTGCGCGGGCCCGTGCCGTCGATCCTGCCGCGACGGCGTTCATCATGTACACCTCGGGCACGACCGGCTTTCCCAAGGGCGTGGTCCGCACGCACGAGCTGATCGCCAATGTCGAGGAGCGGGCCCGTCTGATGGGCATCACCGCCGACGACACGATCCTGAACTACCTGCCGCTGTTCCATGCCTTCGGCCTGTCGGAGGGGGCGTGGATGTCGCTGATCACAGGCACGCGCCAGATCGTGACCGTGGGCTTCGATCCCGAGGAGAGTCTCGACCTGATCGAGAAGGAGCGTGTCACCATCATCCACGGCTTCGAGGCGCACATGAAGGGCCTGGCCGAGGCGCAGGAGGCGCGGCCGCGCGACCTCAAGAGCCTGCGCACCGGCATCTTCGCCGCCGGCATGCTGAGCGCCACGCCGGTGGTGCGCCGCGGCATGCGGGCGCTGGCGCCTCTCAAGAACCTCTCGGGCTTCGGCATGACCGAGACCTGGCTCGGCGTGTCGCTGTCCGCGCTCGATGACGACGAGACGTTGCGCAGCGAGGCGTCGGGCTGGCCGGGCCCCAACTTCGACTTGCGCATCGTCGATGACGGCAGCGGCGAGGTCCTGGGCGCGGGCGTCACCGGCGAGCTGCAGGTGCGCGGGCCGACGGTGCTGAAGGAGTACTACCGCAAGCCCGCCGAGACGGCGGCGGCCTTCACGCCCGATGGCTGGTTCCACACCGGCGACGCGGCGATGTGGCTGCCCAACGGGTCCTTGCGCTTCCTCGGGCGCTACAAGGACATGCTGAAGGTCGGCGGCGAGAACGTCGATCCGATGGAGACCGAGGGCCTGTTGCTGGAGCATCCCGCCGTGCAGCAGGTCGCCGTGGTCGGCCTGCCCGACGAGCGCCTGGGCGAGGTTGCCGTGGCCTATGTCCAGTGCCGGGCCGAGGCCGCGATCGGCGTCGAGGACGTGCTGGAGCACTGCCGCGGCAAGGTCGCGAGCTTCAAGCTGCCGCGCCATGTGGTGTTCATCGACGCCTTCCCGATGACCGAGTCGGGCAAGATCCAGAAGGCCAAGCTGCGGGAGGACGCGAAGAAGCGGTTCGGCTGAGAGGCGGCACGCGCTGGTGAAAAGGGCGGGCCCTAGGCGTTCCTCGGATTCTCGAGGAGATGGCCGAGCAACTGGCTGCGGTACTGTCCCGGCGAGACCTCGAACCAGCGCTTGCAGGCACGGAAGAAGCTCGATTGGTCGGCGTAGCCCAGCAGATACGCCGCTTGCCCCAGCGACAGGTGCAGCCGGCCGAGATACTGGCCCGCGAGCTCGCGTCGCGTCTTGTCGACCAGGTCGCCGAACGACGTCTTCTCTTGCTCGAGGCGTCGCTGCAACGTGCGCTCACTCATGTGCAGCTCGCTCGCGATCCGGTCGCGGCGCGGCTCACCATCGGGCAGGCGCCGGATGATCGCCTCGCGCGCCCGGTAGCTGGTGTCGTCATGGTCGAAGCGGCGGAGATAGTCGCCGGCATAGCGCTCGTGCAACTCGGCCAGCACCGGATTCGAGGTCGGCAAGGGGAGCGCGAGGTCGGCACGCTCGAACAGCAGGCTGTTGCCCTTGGCGCCGAAGGCGATGGGACAGCGGAACGCCGCGCGATAGGGCGCCGGGTCCTTCGGTTCGGGATGGGGCAGCTCGATCGCGACCGGCCGGACATCGCGGCCGCTGATCCAGGCCAGGAAGCCGATCAGCGTCACCATGATGAACTCCGTGCGCTGGCGCGGCACCGGCCGCTCGCCGCCGATCAGCTCGAAGGTCATGCGGAAGCGGCCGCCATCTTCGCCGAGGCTCATGGTCAAAGCGTCGCTCAGGATGCGCAGATAGCGCTCCAGCCGCTCGAAGGCGCCGAGAAGGTCGGCGCAGGACATCATGGTGTAGCCGACCACGTCGAAGCTCGCCGGCCGCGCGACGTCGTGCTGTGCCAGTCCGATCGCCGGATTGCCTGACCGCTCGGCGGCAAGTTCCCAGAGCAGGCTGATGCTGTCGGTGGAAAGCCGCGCACCGGGCGCATCGAGGCCGGCGGCATCGATGCCGGCTTGGGCCAGCAGCGACGGCACGTCCAGACGCTCGGCCGCCAGCATCTCGAGGATGCCCTTGACCCAGATTGCGGCCGTCGTCCGCTCGCTCATGCGGCGCGCCTCCCAGCGCGTTTTGGCTCTTGCGGCCAGTAGTTTGGCCCGCCCGGCCAACGACATGCTGCGGTGCGGCATGTAGTTTCCCGACCCATCGGTGGCCGGCCCGGCGACCCAATAAAAACAAGGCTTTTGGGAAGCATGCCACGGGAACAGGGAACCCGCCAGACAGGCCGGACGGCGGGAGGAAACGGAGAGAACGCCATGTCCAACAGACGCCTCGCCATCGACCTCGACCCGCAGGCCTCGGTCCTGGGGATGATCGAGGACGCCATGGGCCGCTACGCCGACAAGCCCGCCTTCCGCTGCTTCGGCCGCACGCTCACCTATGCCGACACCGACCGGCTGTCGCGCGCCTTTGCCGCTTTCCTGCAGCACCGGCTGGGGGTGACCCGCGGTCGGCGCATCGCCGTGATGCTGCCCAACATCCCCGCCTTCCCGATCGCCCTGCTGGGCATCGTGCGCGCCGGTGCGGCGCAGGTGAACGTCAACCCGCTCTACACGCCGCGCGAGCTCGAGCATCAGCTGAACGACGCCGGCGTGGAGATCATCGTGGTCTTCGCCGGTGTCTCCACGACCCTGGCCGAGATCGTCGGCAAGACCGGCGTGAAGCACGTCATCACGGTCGCTCCTGGCGACGCCATCGGTGGCGGCCTGCCGGCGCCGGCGGTCGATACTCGCCTGGCCAATGCCATCAGCTTTGCCGACGCCCTCGCCGAGGGCGCCGCGCTCGAGTTCATGCCGGTGCGGCTCACCGGCGACGACCTTTTGTTCCTGCAGTATACCGGCGGCACCACCGGCGTCTCGAAGGGCGCGGCGCTCAGGCATCGCAACCTCGTCGCCAACTGCGCCCAGTTCAAGGCTTTCATGGGCGACGTACTGCGCCCCGGCCAGGAGGTCGTGGTCACGGCGCTGCCGCTCTATCACATCTTCGCGCTGATGGTGAATTTCCTCTCCTGCTACGCGGCCGGCGCCGAGAACTGGCTGGTACCCAACCCGCGCGACATGGCGAGCTTCGTCGGCATCCTGAAGCAGGCGCGGCCCACCGTATTCACCGGCGTCAACACGCTGTTCGGCGGCTTGCTGATGCAGCCCGCCATCAAGGACGTCGACTTCTCGGCGCTGCGCGTCACCATCGGCGGCGGCGCCTCGGTGCTGCCCGTCACGTCCGAGCGCTGGAAGGCGCTGACCGGCATGGACATCCTGGAAGGCTACGGCCTCTCCGAAACCTCGCCGGTGCTGACGCTCAACCCGGTCGGCGGCGATTTCAGCGGCACGGTGGGCCTGCCGTTCCCCGCGACCGAGATCAAGCTTCTGGACGACCAGGACCGCGAGGTGGCGCCGGGCGAGGCGGGCGAGATCTGCGCCCGCGGACCGCAGGTGATGCAGGGCTACTGGCAGAAGCCGGAGGCGAACGAGGCGGCCTTCACCGCCGACGGATTTTTCCGCACCGGCGACATCGGCACGTTCGATGCGCGCGGCTATCTCAAGATCGTCGATCGCAAGAAGGACATGATCATCGTCTCGGGCTTCAACGTCTATCCGAACGAGATCGAGGCCGTCGCCGCCGCCTGCCCGGGCGTCGCCGAGTGCGCCTGCGTCGGCGCGCCCGATGACAAGACCGGTGAGATGGTGCGCCTGTTCGTCGTCCGCACGCCGGATGCGAAGCTCGACGAGGCGGCGATGATCGCCCACTGCCGGGCTGAGCTCACCGCCTACAAGGTGCCCAAGCAGGTGCGTTTCGTCGATGCGCTCCCGAAGTCCAATGTCGGCAAGATCCTGCGCAAGGATCTGCGATCGGTCGCCTGAACCGTGAAGTCTGGAGGAAGCCCCATGTCATCCATGTCAAACACAGTGACCACGGACGTCCTGGAATCGCCGGCGCAGCACACGCTCGCCGCCAATCCCCTGGTCGGCGTGCGCGGCCGCGACGTCCTCGCCTCGTTGCGCAAGCTGGTCGGCCAGGTGGCGCGCCATCCCGGTGTTCTCGCCGGCCAGTACCTGTCCTTCCTGGGCGAAGTCGGCCGCGTCGCGACAGGCCGCTCCGTGCTGGCGCCCGACGACAAGGACAAGCGCTTTGCCGATCCGGCCTGGAAGTCTAGTCCTGCCTACCGAGCGCTCGCCCAGAGCTATCTCGCTTGGTCGAACGCCCTGATCGGCCTGGTCGACGAGGCCTCCATGAGCCGGAGCGACGCCGAGCGCGCGCGCTTCGTGCTCTCCCTGTTCATCGATGCCATGGCGCCGACCAATGCGCTGATGGGCAATCCCGCGGCGCTCAAGAAGCTCCTGGACACCGGTGGCACGAGCCTTCTGCAGGGCCTGGAGAACTTCGTGCGGGACCTGGTGCGCAACGGCGGCCTGCCGGCACAGGTCGACACCGCCAAGTTCGCGGTCGGCCGCAACCTCGCCACGACGCCGGGCTCGGTGGTCTTCCGCAACGAGGTGATGGAGCTGATCCAGTACCGGCCGGCGACCGAGGTGGTGCACCGGCGGCCGCTGCTGATCGTGCCGCCCCAGATCAACAAGTTCTATGTCTTCGACCTGCCGGGCAAGAGCATCATCGAGTTCGCGCTCAAGGGCGGCCTGCAGACCTTCGCCATCAGCTGGAAGAACCCCACCGCCGAGGAAGGCCATTTTGGGCTGGCGACCTATGTCGCGGCGCTCGACGAGGCGGTCGACGCAGTGCGCGACATCACCGGCGCCGACGACGTGAACATCTGGGGCTCGTGCTCTGGCGGCATCACCATGTCGGCGTTCCTGGCGAGCCTCGCGGCGCGTGGCGAGAAGAAGGTGCATAGCGCCACTGTCGCGGTGTGCGTGCTCGACATGGCCGTGGCACGCGGCACCACGGCCGGCGCCTTCGTCTCGCCGGCCAGCATCGCCGCGGCGAAGGCGGCGTCCCGCGCGAACGGCGTGCTCCAGGGCCGTGAACTTGCCCGCATGTTCGCCTGGATGCGGCCCAACGACCTGATCTGGAACTACTGGGTCAACAACTACCTGATGGGCAATCCGCCGCCCGCCTTCGACGTGCTCTACTGGAACAACGACACGACCCGGCTGCCGGCGCGGCTGCATGCGGACTTCCTCGACCTCATCGGCAGCGATCCCTTCGTCAGGGGTGGCCGGCTCACGCGCGACGGTGCGGCGATCGACATGCGCCGCCTCGACCTCGACAGCTATGTCGTGGCCGGCGTGACCGACCACATCACGCCTTGGCAGGGCTGCTACAACACCGCCCGGCTCTACGGCGAGCGCAGCACTTTCGTGCTGGCCAACTCGGGCCACATCCAGAGCCTGCTCAATCCTCCGGGCAATCCCAAGGCCTTCTTCCAGAGCGGCCCGGCGCGGCCAGCGACGGCCGAGGCCTGGCTCGAGCAGTCGACACGGCACACGGGCAGCTGGTGGCCGCACTGGCTGGAATGGATCAAGGCGCGCTCGCAGGACACGATGCCGGCGCCGGCCGAGCTTGGTGCCGGGCGGAATCAGCCGATCGATCCCGCGCCTGGCCGCTACGTGCTGGAGGCCTGAGTGCAGGTCTCCCTGCACGATGTCGACGGGCAGGTGCTGCGCGTCGGCATCCGCGCCGGCGACAAGGCGCTGCCGCCGCTGCTGCTGTTCAACGGCATCGGCGCCAATGTCGAGCTCGTCGAGCCCTTCGTCGACGCCTTGGACGAGCGCGGGGCCATCGTGTTCGACGTGCCGGGCGTCGGCGGCTCGCCGGCCCCGGCGCTGCCCTATCGGCCGCGCACACTGGCCGGACTCACGGCGCGGCTGCTCGACCAGCTCGGCCATCGTGAGGTCGACGTGCTGGGCGTCTCCTGGGGTGGTGCGCCGGCGCAGCAGTTCGCCTTCCAGTACGGGCCGCGCTGCCGCCGGCTCGTGCTCGCGGCGACTTCACCTGGCCATTTCATGGTGCCGGCGAAACCCAGTGTCCTGCTGAGGATGATGAGTCCGCGGCGATACCGCGACCGCGCCTACATGGAGCGGGTCGCCGGCGACATCTATGGCGGCGCCTTCCGCCGGTCGCCAGAGCTGGTCCGTCATCATCTGCGCCACGTGCGCTGGTCGAGCGACCTCGGCTATTATCTGCAATTGCTCGCGGTCGTCGGCTGGAGCAGCCTGCCGTGGCTGCCACTCCTGGCCCAGCCGGCGCTGGTCATGGCCGGCACCGACGATCCGCTGGTCCCCGCCGTCAACGGGCGCATCCTGGCCGGGCTCATTCCCAAGGCGCGGCTGGTGACGCTGGACGACGGCCACCTGTTCCTGATCACGAGTGCCGCGGAGGCAGGTGCGATGGTCTGCGATTTTCTGGGGTGAAGGTTGACGCGGCGGGTGGGCTCGGCTACCCCCTCGCACCCCTCGAAGGTCTGCGAAAAGTGCCCGATTCCGCTGTAGTTCCCGCGTCCGACGCCCGCCTGGCCGGCCATCCCGCCGGCTTGCGGCGCACGTTCGCGATCATCTCCCATCCCGACGCCGGCAAGACGACGCTGACCGAGAAGCTGCTGCTGTTCGGCGGCGCCATCCATGTCGCGGGCGCGGTGAAGGCGCGCGGCGAGGCGAGGCGCGCGCGCTCGGACTGGATGAAGATCGAGCAGCAGCGCGGCATCTCGGTCACCACCTCGGTGATGCATTTCGAGTATGGCGGCGCGGTGTTCAATCTTCTGGACACGCCGGGCCACGAGGACTTCTCCGAGGATACCTACCGCACCCTGACCGCCGTCGATTCGGCGGTGATGGTGATCGACGCCGCCAAGGGCATCGAGGCGCGCACCCGCAAGCTGTTCGAGATCTGCCGCCTGCGCGACGTGCCGATCGTCACCTTCATCAACAAGATGGATCGCGAGGCCAAGGACCCGATCGAGCTTTTGGACGAGATCGCCTCGACCCTGGCGCTCGACGTGGCACCCATGACCTGGCCGACCGGCTCGGGCCAGGCCTTCAAGGGCACCTACGATCTCGCGCACAATCGCATGCTGGTGTTCGACACCAACGACCGCAGCCGCATCGGCGAGGTGATCGAGAACTACACCATCGACGATGAGCGGCTGGCTGAGGAGGTCGAGCTGGTGCGCATGGGCTATCCCGCCTTTGACATGGAGAGCTATCGCGCCGGTCACCTGACGCCGGTGTTCTTCGGCAGCGCCTACAACAATTTCGGCGTCCGCGAGCTCTTGGACGCGCTGGCTGCCTGGGCGCCGCCGCCGCGGCCGCAGCCGGCCGAGCCGCGCGCCATCGAGCCGACCGAGCCCAAGGTCGCGGGCTTCGTGTTCAAGGTCCAGGCCAACATGGATCCCAACCATCGCGACCGCATCGCCTTCCTGCGGCTGTGCAGCGGCAAGTTCCGGCGCGGCATGAAGCTGACGCAAATGGGCACCGGTAAGACGCTGTCGGTGAACTCGCCGATCCTGTTCTTCGCCCGCGAGCGCGAGATCGTCGACGAGGCTTGGCCCGGCGACATCATCGGCGTGCCCAACCACGGCGTGCTGCGCGTCGGCGACACGCTGACCGAGGGCGAGACGGTCAAGATCGTCGGCATCCCCAACTTCGCGCCCGAGATCCTGCGCCGCGTGCGGCTCGAGGATCCGATGAAGTCCAAGCAGCTGAAGCGCGCGCTCGACGATCTCGCCGAGGAGGGCGTCACCCAGGTGTTCCGCCGCGTCATCGGCGGCGACCACATCGTGGGCGTCGTGGGCGAGTTGCAGCTCGACGTGCTGAAGACCCGTGTCGAGGCCGAGTACCAGGTCAAGATCGACCTCGAGCCCGCGCCCTTCGAGACCGCGCGCTGGATCTCGGCCGAGAGCAAGGCCGACCTCGAGGCCTTCATGGCCGCCAACCGCGGCGGCATGTCCGAGGACCGCGACGGTGCGCCGGTGTTCCTGGCGCGCAACGCCTGGGAGCTGAGCTACATCGCCGAGAAGTCGCCGAAGATAAAGTTCTCCGACATCCGCGAACGCTCATAGCGGGCAGCGGGGCCTCCGCCCCGCTGCCCCGCCCGAGAATCATGATACGGCGGCGGCTTTTGCACACGAAGTGTCGTGAAGCCCCCAACAGTGTTCACAAAAATAGGTTGAAAAAGTCACTATCTTTGCGTGTACAACCGGTGGTAAAGTGTGTGTGGTTCAAGCAACCTGATGAGGCATGCCATGAACCCATTTGAATCGCTGTTTGGAATGGCGCAGGCGCTGCCCGCCAACGCTTCACCGTGTGGCTGTGCGCAGCTCGGAGATTCGAGCGCGCAGTTCCGGCTGGACTTTGCCTATGACGGTTCCGGGGTTGGCGTGGCCAACACCGTACAGCGCAAGTTCGCCTTCGACTTGAGCAAGCCGGTCCTCACCGACGACTCCCTTCGCGTTCCCCTGAACGACTTCGCGGCGATCCATGACATCGTCGGAAGGCACACCAGGGAAGCGCTGGAGATGCTGCACGCTGTCCAACGAGGCGACATCGACAGCGCCGTCGTCATCGCAAGGAGTATCGGTCTGACGGAGGAGGAGTTGCAGAAGCGGGGCGGCGGCTTGGCGTTCCTGATCGTCTTCGTCGCTGCCGTGGTCATCATCCTTGCGACGCCGAAGGGTATCAGTGTCGAAGCGGATCCGCCGCAGCCGAATCCGGTGCTCGTCGTTCCCAAACCTGCTGCTCAGGACGCCAACGACTACCTCGACAAGAAGTAGGGTTTCCGCTGATCCGTGGGGGCCGTCATGCCGACGATGGTTGAAATCGATTGTGCGAAGTACAAGGACAGGTGCAAGGAACTGGAAGAGGTGTTCCTCAATGGCCTCTCCTCGCAGAAGCTGCAGCAAATGGGCATCCAGGCCGGCAGCGCTCGGGCGAAAGAGCTCGAGAACACGCTGAACGACATCTACGTCCACTGCTGCACGCAGATGCGCCCGGGCCGGCCGCCGCAGGAAGTGGTGACCTCCGGAACCTATCCCTTGCCCTTGGTGCGGCCGGGATCGACGTCCATCTGGAGCCGGCTCGGCCTGTGGGTGACCGTGATCCTGGCGGCGGCAGCGATAGCCGAAGCGGCGAGGTTCAGGTTTTGCCGCTTGATACGGACGAGGACCCTCCCGAGCGGCGCCGTGCAGTGCACTTATGATTGCGCGGGATCTCGGACGACCTTCACCAATCCGGTGGGCTTTTGCCCGCCCGGCTACTGGACGTTGGGGTGAGCGAGCACTGGCGCTTCGCAGCCACTGCACCATCGACGCGGGGCCTAGCCCTTCCGCTCCGTCACCGGCTCGGTAACGTGCTGCGCCCGCAGTTCGGCGAGCTCGGCCGCCTTCAGCCCTAAAAGCTCGGCCAGCACCTTCTCCGTATGCTGCCCCAGGGTCGGCGCCGGGCTCCTGATCTCGGGCTTGCCGCCGGTGTGCAGCCTGATCGGCGAGATCGGCACGCGCGTCGGGCCGCGGCGCGGATGCTGGATGTCGACCCAGAAGCCGCGCGCCTCGAGATGCGGATCGCGCGCCACCTCGCTCGCTGTCTTCACCGGCGAGCAGGGCACGTGCGCCTCGTTCAGGAGCCGCATCACCTCGGCCTTGCTGCGCCCCAGTGTCCAGGCGCCGACGATGTCGTCGATCTCCGCCATGTTCTTGGCTCGGCTTACCGTGCTGCCATAGTCGGGATGCTTGGCAAGCTCGGGCCGGCCAAGCAGCTCACACATCGAGTGCCAGTGCCGCTCGGCCGAGGTGAAGATCGCGACGTAGCCGTCGCTGCAGCGATAGGTGTTGTAGGGCGCCATGGCGAGCGCAGGATGACGGTTGCCGGTGCGCTCCGGCACGCTGGTGTCGCCGTCCATCACCGCGCCCA